>JAABUQ010001104.1_pt1 | contig 59978 bp, 66 predicted proteins | sample 5560001 | NCBI WGS metagenome assembly JAABUQ01 (sample SAMN10711888, study PRJNA513371) | rock metagenome | isolation source: Antarctica rocks | place: Antarctica: Victoria Land, Finger Mt nord | collected 2015-12-18
CCAACGTTCTTGATGTTGATATGTCGAGGCCAGATTGCCCATGCTGCTTAACGTGTCTGGATGCTCCTCGCCCAACACCCTCTGCCTTGTTTCTGATACTCTTATTTCCAGCTTCTCAGCTTCGGTCCAGCGCCCTTGGTTTTGATATGTCGAGGCCAGATTGCCTATGCTGATTAACGTTTTTGGATGCTCCTCGCCCAACACCCTCTGCCTTGTTTCTGATACTCTTATTCCTAGTTTCTCAGCTTCGGTCCAGCGCCCTTGGTTTTGATATGTTAACGCCAGGTTGGCCATGCTGGCCAGCGTGTCTAAATGCTCCTCGCCTAAAAGAGCCTTTCTCTGGTCCCATGTTCGTTTGCACATATTTGCCGCTTTCTGATAGAGCCCACATGCGTTGACGTATGTCGCCGCCCGTGTACTCGCATCCAGCAATGTAGAATTGAGAAGCCCGTACTGTGCTGCAAAGCCCTCCATGAATTCAATGTGGCTAATAAACTGATGGCATCGACCCCAGTTTCGAGGAGAATCGGGATCATCAATCCCATCGAAAGCCTTGCAAACAATGCATATAACCATCTCAAGCCACTGCTCCCGTTCCGCAGCGTCGATAAGCTTCGAACGTAGCAGAAGTTGAACCAAATCGTGGATCCGTATTATGCGCTCGGACCCCTCCAGCGTGTAGACCGCTAGAGACTGACGCTGGATCTCTCGAATGGCTTTGGCAAGGCGTGTTGAAGATCGAAACAATTCAATTATCGCCTCAAGCTCGTTACCCGCTGATGCTACGGGTACGTCACGCATGCTTTCCTGGTATAGGTCGCAACATCCTTGTTTCAAAATACTAATCGGGATATTTTCGGGGTCACAGAAGGAAAAAATTTGAAGAAGTGTCAAAGCATCTGGTGCTGTCTGTAAGATCTTATTGAGAGCCGGCATGAACGTAGCCACCACCGATTTTTCCTCATGACAAGATAGATCATTCTCCCACTCAAGGACCTGGATTCCAGTTAGCCAGTAATCACTCCGAGAATTATGCGGTGCTTTGCAAATACCTCCACTATTTCTTCGCTTTTGTATAAATCGAGAAGCTCCTTCGTGCTGCTCGCGTAGCCCTTGATATAAGATGCAGCTTGGTCGATCGCCAGTGGCAAATTTCCCACCGACCGGACGAGACACTCAAGATCTGCATTGCTAGCTTTCTTCGTCTTTCCTCCACCCATTTCAGCTCCGGCCGTTAGCATCGCGACTGCATCATCAATTCCCGGCGGCTGTAGAGCAATCGTAAGTGATTGCTCTAGGATAGTAAATGAATCCGCGATCGTGGCGGTCCGCGTGGTAAATAGAAGCCTTCCATCGCTGTTTCGTCGAGGAAGAATATCGGCCAGTAGCATCGAGATAGTTTCTCGAGTCACATCGTCCAGAACGAGAAGCCATTTCTTTTTAGTTGTCGAATCTTCTAGCCACGCTCGCGCCAGAGTTGATTTCGTGACTTGATTCAAAGCGTGTTGTCTAGAAGGACAAAGAAGATCCGCTACTTTGGAGAAGTCTCGAGCTAACTTCTCTACAGATCCTGCAGACACCCAAAATATATACATATCTTGATTTCTTTCAGAGGCAAGCCTCGCATGACGCAACGCCAACTGTGTCTTTCCTACTCCAGGCATGCCATGTATAACGCAACGGGCCGGAAGACCGTCGGAGAATGCGCCGAACGCGCGATCGATCTGTTGTAGTTCATCGCCCCGGCCCGTGAAATGAGAGGAGAGGATATAGTCAGGCAGCTCACAGACACTCGCGGGGAGCCTGTTCTCTGTATTTCGTCAGGAGCATGTCAGTACCAAAAGTCTTTATACTCTGGACGCACCAGAGCTGGAACCGAAGTGAATCGGTGCGCCACCGGTGCTGAAGCTGTTGCCCATCAATTGCGAACCTCCACGGCTGTTGAATTGTCCCCCGTACCCCTGTCTCTGACTGCGTGCTGTCGGTTCGCGTATCCATCTTGGAAGTATTTTCCTCATGATGTTTGTGCTCGTGTTGATGAAGTTATAGTATATAGTCACCGAGCCTCGTCCTGGGAGTTTCTCGATAGAGGCACGCCGTGTGATTGGACGCCTCGGCTCATGGTATTAGCGGTTTCATGTGTTTCCGAAATCCTTGGCAAAGAGAAAATCCAATCCCCCCACCATCGCCACATATATACCCTTGATAACCTCCCACGCTGCATTCGTTGCTCCTATTGATTCAATTAGCAAGATAAAGCTTCTATATACCTCGTTTATCGTATTTTAGGTGATTTGATTGTTGTTCGTCGTCGCTATTATATCTTCGACGCTGCCTCCTATTATTCGTTCTAGAATCGTTCGTTATCTCTTGCTTTATTAAAGATCTAAAGCTATCGTTAACAAGATTTGCTATAATCTTATTATCGTCTATTAAATATAGCAAAATCTATTTATATACAAACTACTTTTTCGATCTAAGATTCGCTTAATAAAGAGTTAACGCAAGATTTATTGCGTTGTTAATAGTGTGACCGTTGGGTCGGGTCGGACACTTTTTTCTCAACCCGACCCACCCTCTTGGGCCCCGTAGGGTTGGGCCAGGGTTAAGGCGCGAACTCGACCCCAGGGTCAGGTTTCGTCGAGCCAATGCCAAGAACCCAAGCTAACTTCGTCGCGTTAGCATTCGCTTATCTTATCTTATCTTATCTATGCGCTAGCTCGATTGGGCTAGCCCAGGTCCACGCTAACCGTATATGGCTAGCGCGTCACGTGACGTCACGTGGTTGGGTGGGTCCTGTTGGACACTCGACGCGCATTCTTCGCTCGCTCTACCTTGTTGGGCTAGAACTTTTGCCCGGCCCCAAGGTTAGGGTTGGGCGAGTCAACCCGTTCGGGTTGAAACTTAACCCGTCGATCACACTAGTTGTTAAAGAATTCTTGAAGCAATATCTAGAGCAATAATCGTAAGTTATGCGAAAAGAAATAAGATATATATATATTGCGATTAACGATATGCAAAATTCTAGAGAAATTGCAATTAAGTAAAAAACAAACATAACAAGTTGAATATCGATAGAATAAAGAGCTTTGCAAAGTCTAGATAGTAAATTTCCTTTATATTATTGTAAAGCAATTTGTGTTTATTAACGAGACTATATTTAATAAGACGACGAAATAAAGATATATAATATATATCTTAATTGGCGAGAACAATAAATATTATGCAAATTTAATTAGAGATTATTACTAAAGCGTGCTTTCAACTTATATTGTCGATAAATATTTATTTTATATAACAATTTGTTAAGATTAGTTTAATGCAGAGATTATTTTGCGATAAATATTAAATAATCTATTATCTTATTGTAACGTCTTTTTAGTTTAACGAAGTATTATTGTTATAAACAATGTTAACGTATATATTAACTTGTATATTAAAGAGATTATTAAAGCTTACGATTGCAAGATTCGATATTTATCTCTATATTTGCCAAACTTTAATTTAATCGAACTAAGTTTCAATATATTAAAGACGTAAATTAGACAATATTAGAATATTATTTGATTAATGTTTCTTAGCAACTTCGATAATTACTTGCAATACGCGATTAGAAGAAGTTAATGTAATTGCTTTGCGCACAAGTACTTTAAATATAACGTCAATAAATAATATATATTCGAAATAAATATATAGAAATTAAATAGAAGACTTGCGAAATACAAAATCAAGATAGATATAAAGAAGAAAGAGAAGAAAATCTAGATATAGAGATAAAAGTGCATGTGCCTTAAAGAGATAATTCGAGAAAGTTAAATTTAAGATATAGATAGATCGATTTCGAGATTAAGTAATAGATTAAAAATATTTATAAGAGCTATATTAAATTGCATCAAATGTAGGACTAAATAGATATATATTCTTACACATCTTTGCATCAATTGTATATCTAAATAAACAACTATCAAAGTTTATAAATTAAACAATTATCGAAGTCTATAAATTAATCGAATTAAGATCTTTCAAAACAATATTATACGCATAGAAAATATCTTGTTTTTGATGCAAAATAGATCTATTTCTCCTGATCTTAGATTATCTTATTCTTGAACTTATTCTTGGTTTTCTTGTTATTGTTCTTCTTGTCTTCTATCTTCTTGTCATTATCTATATTATTCTTATTTTTATTTATAGATTTATTGCTCTAGACAATTATCAACAATCTCTTTGCAACTTTATAATAAGAATTAAATAGAGCTAGCTTTATCTTAAATCTATGCGTTGCTTTATTAAATATGCTTTTTTCGATAGCAACACAACACAATGTAGAGAAGAAATTTGCTATCGACTTTAGATTATTTATTGTTTACTCTTGATTCTCGACAATGCTATGTACTCTTCTTATTTTAGCGTGGCAATCTAACGATATTTTCTTAAGAACTTATCTAAAGAACTTTTTAATAAGAATATTATTGTTGATGTCTAAATCGATAAGACTTGATTTGCGAACAACAAATAAAGAAGAAGAAGAAGAAAAAGAAGAAGAAGAAGAAGCAACTTGTTTGATCTTTTGTTTAATTGTTGTTAACTATATAGAATTTGCAACAAGTAATATTTGTTGCGATAAAAACTACATTTGCGAATGATAAAATAACTATTAAGATTATTAAGATTGATCTTAATTTTACGTCTAATTTGCATAGCTTAATAATGTAAGCGTAGAATTAGACTAGTAATATATTGTCAATTAAGATTAATATATAGATTGCTGCTAATATATAGATTGTTGCTATATTATCGAGGCATTTTTCTTAGACGTTAAATTTATTATACTCTTGTCAATGCTCTTTTGAATCTACAACTTCGTTATTTGCTATTAGAACTACATATAGTTCTTTAGATAATTATTAAAGTTGCTCTTTTTCTCGCGATTCTTATTACGTATTTGCTTTGCTTTAGAAATACAAGCTATAAAAATTATCTTGTTTCTCTAATCTATTTATAGCAAGTATAACTCTTGCGATAGCTTGTATATTGATACGTTTAACTTCTTATTAACAATAACTTTGATTTATTGCGCCTATTCTAGAACTTCTATACTATAGTGCTTGTCAATATAATTAACGAAGCAATAGTCGTTCTAGTTGTTGCAACAATTTTTATAATATTGTCAATAAATAGTAAATTAACAATCGATATTGCTTATATTCTTTGCAACGCTTATTTTACTTTTCGATTGTTCTAATAATTGATTTATTCTAGTAAGTTTAGTCTTCGATATAGTATTATCGATTAAAGAATCTAAGAATAAATTAATGCGAAATTGCTTTTGTAAGATAAAAATAGAAAAATCAATTAAATTCTTATCGATAATAATAATAGTCTCAATTCTAATTGTTAGATTAGAATAGAACTTTGTTGTTTAAGCTCTAATTATATTAATTATCTTGCTTTATTAAGATATTAAAAAGTTATTAATAAATTGATAGATTTAGACAACTCTTATGTACTTCGATCTAACAATTATTATAATATTCTAAAGAATCTAGCTTTTGCTAATATTTTATTTATCGAACTTATTGTTAAATAACTATTTAAAAATTTTAATATTAAATTTGCTAATTGTTTGTATTATTGTAATGCAAACTTATTCGAAACGTTTATTAACGCAAAGATTAATCTTTATCTCTATATTAGAATTATTGTGCTTCTTTTTTATTCTTAACTTTTTAAGTTTAGAATTAAATAATTGATTTAACTTCTTTTAAGTCTTGCGATCTTTACAAAGACAACAAAGAATTTTAACTTTGTTATATTTCTTAATATTCTTCGTCTATTTGCGTTGCTTTTTCTCCTATTGTATTTCTACTTGTACACGAATCTTTAATTTTTTTTTGTTAATTTTGTATTCGCGTTTGCAAGCAATATTATTAACAAGATTACAAACGACAATATCGAAAAGTTCTTCTTTAGCAACGACGCTTCGTAAATTATAAATAGTAGACTTTAATCTACTAATAATGCGATTATTTATTTGATGTTTTTGATGCTTTCTTTTCGATATTAACGACGTAGATTCTACACGACAAGATTATATTGTTAATAGTAAATATATAGAAATATTTGCGATATTGCTATTGTCGTCATCGATAACTAGATTATTATTTGATAGAGAAAAAGAAATCTAATTGTCGTTTGCAACGCCTCGACCTCTACCTCTAGGGGCAATAGCAACACGAACAATAGAATTTTTTTGCCTAACAAAGGCACGAGGCGATGTAGACTAATAAGAAGGGGCGAGATTTTAATTGCGACGTTGAGAAGACATTGCGATTGCGTAAATGAGGTTAAAATTACCTGGAATACGATATGCGAGATATATAGAAGCTTCAATTTGCTAACTGAATCAATAGAGGCAGTGGTAAAGGCAATGGGAGGTTACCAAGGGTATATATGTGGCCGTGGTGGGGGGATTGGATTTTCTCTTTGCCAAGGATTTCGGAAACACATGAAACCGCTAATAATTGGAAGGGCTGATCCTGCATCCTTGGTGGTGCCACCACGCCGCGCAGCTTCTCCATTGTCTGGGCAGTTTTGTCACGGTAAGCCCGTCATGAGAGCCTTCATCCGCCAATTCCGGTCACAGAAAAGCCAAGTGGAGCCTCCAAACACAGTTGAAGGTCCAGCAGAGACTAGTTGGCCCGTGCCTACGTCCGACCTAGGCATCCGAGTAGTGAAACCTTACCGAGTCAATGCGGTGATTGAGTAAGAATGTACCGTCCGCATTCTGCTCTTGAAGAATTGATCACAGGCCCAGCATAGTATTCATCCATGGCCTTACGGGCGATAGAGAGTCAACGTGGACTGCAAAGGGCGCTACAGCCTGCTGGCCGGAATTGTTTCTCCTCAACGACTTACCGGAGGCCAGAATCATCCTGTATGGGTACGATGCGGATGTGCTCAATTTTTGGTCCATGGCATCGCAAAACACCGTCGGCGACCACAGTCAGAAGCTCTTGTTGTCGCTCGCCAATCTGAGAGATAGCACAAATACTGTTGGTTCAAGGATCATTAGATGGGCTGCTCGACTGATACTTTTCTGTAGAGCACGAGACCGCTTGTATTCGCTGCGCATAGCATGGGCGGAATTGTTTGTCAAGACGTAAGATCAGGTTCTTTGGATTCCAGGAGTGGCTCTGATATACGATAGGCATTGTTAAAATCGAGGGGTAGTGCCGATCAACATATCCAACATATCTTAGAACATACAAAAGGCATCCTCTTTATGGGAACTCCACACTGTGGCTCAGGTCTTGCAGATATGGCGGTTATCGGCAGTAGGTTCCTTCAGTACTTTCGTCGAGTCAACCATGGGACTTTGGAAATCCTGCAGCAGAAATCTGAGGTAATGGCAAGAATACGGCAAGATTTTCATACAATGCTACGAGGCCGGGATAAAAGTGGAGACAAGCAGATCGCAATAATCTGCTTCTATGAAGAGCTGCCAGTTCGGGCTATTGGAGAGGTAATTTACGGCTGCAATGATCAGGAATCGTCTTGTAACTGACCCTAACAAGATTGTACCAAAACATTCGGCTTGCCTCGACAGGTATACGTCCATTGGCATTCACGCGAACCATATGGATATGACCAGATTCTTGAGCGATCAAGATCCCGATTACCGTAACGTACTTTCCGAGCTCCGCAGACTCGTTCCACCTAACGAGCAACAAACGAAAGTAAGGCTGCCCTTAGTGACTTCTGTATCCCCTGAAACCCAAGGAGAATCCCAGTATCATGGGACGGGAAATGAGAGTTCTTCGACGATGGAGCGAGGCCAGGACACCGTGCATGAAGAAGGGAAGCCACATCGGCCAGCGAGGTCAGCCAACACCTTTTCCGGCACTTTCAATACCAATGGAGGCAAAATGATCCAAGGGAGTGAATTCAATTCTGGAGGGGCCCCTATGACCTTTTGATCGAAATAGCAAGAACATCTTGGGAGTCTGTAGTTGATCGATCAGCGCTATCTATTGTAATGAGACTTCACTCCAAGTCCGCGAATGAGATACCGACTGTTCTCTAGAATCTCGGTATTCGAGAATGCCTCTACGTTTCCTGATCAGGACTATCTAGAAAGCTCAATAAAGTATCATTGTTATCCAGTACCAGCACCCAAATGTCCTCACTATGTAAGCAACGCCCTCCTATCGTAGCTTTCTGCGTCAGGCACGGTAGCAGTCGTTCTGCATAGCAATTTCTTCCATTTGTTCTTCCATGTTGTTTTGTACTACCTACTCGAGGACAGACGCTAAGCTGGACGGGGGCAAGACTGCATGTCTCAATGGCATTAAAACAGCAACATGTCAACAGGTACTCCTATATTGTCTCATCCGACAAGTGTTGGCTCGATATAACCATGAAACGCCTACCTCCAAAACAAAGGGGCTGAGCTGATCAGAATGAATGTGCTGACATGGATTGGTATATCATGGCAACTTCTGAATTTTAGCTTCGTCTCACTTTCTAAAGCATATCCTCGTCGCGCTACTCGTCAAAAGCTGGATGCCTTGGAAGGTAAGCAAAGACGGTACTGCTGAAGATATTCTTGAGTCGTAAGGTCGATCCAGACACAACTATATACTTGATATTACAAATCCATTTCACAGTCTCAATTACTCACCTTGCAACCTACAGTCAGAACTACAAGTAGACAGGGATCTATTAGCCTCAATAGTCGTCCCAGAAATTGTTGAGCGAAAACAATTCCGGCCACCAGGCTGCAGCGCCCTTTACAATCCATGTTGACACTGTCTGCCCACCTTCTACTGCATAATTCTCGAATGTCATCCTTTCAAGACAAGAGATGGTGGCTTCTCAAGGGACGCAAAATAGATGGACTTTCGCACCGAAAAGGACGTACTACCCTCGCCTTGTCAGCCGCCATTCTATCACCCAAGAACTCGGCAGGTATGTCATTGAATAGTGGCTGGCCTTTGCTGTGCTTTTGCCAAAAGCAGATTTGTAGTCTTACAGGGAGCCAACACGATTTTTGCACGCTTGGAAATGCCATTTGCGGGCGTATCGGAAATTTTGACATGCTCAGATCTCGCTAAGATCTTCGGTTCCTTTATCATTGACCATGTGAAGAAGTCCGTGGGCCACCAGCAGCTCGATGGAGTATAGATTCAGTCAACAGAGCGTCTAACTCCTCACCCTGGTGCTTCTCTCCCTCTCCCTTCTTACAGCTGCCCAGGACTACACTTGCAGCGACGGGAAGCCGTGCAAACTTGGTTGCTGCTCCAAATACGGCTGTCTGGATTCGGGCTAAGTGTCGGCGGTGACGCCAATTGCACGTCTTCCTGCAACGCTAATTGAGAATGCGACTTAGGTTTTGGATTTGGGGGAGCTTTCGAGGCCGAATGCCCATGAAGGTATGCTGTTTCAAGTCTGGGTTCTGCGGTACGATAAAGGGGTTTCGTGGAGATGCCAAAATCGATTCTCCCAGCTTCGGTGGTACATCTTGCAAGAAGGGGGTCCGCAAACCAGGAAATGTGTCACCATGGCGGCCGAGGAGACCCCAGTTGGCGCTGATACACATCTCAACTTTGCCTTGGCATTCATTGATCATCGAGCTTCATGATTGCTTCATACACTGAAGATCAAATGGATCTGTACAACAGGTCACGCGACTGGAAGGACTAAATCCAACCATGGACGACTGGTTTCATGGCAGGATGAAGCATGAACGTGAATTTATACTTACCTAAGGTACAGAGTACTACTTAGCACATCAGCTACTACCGCTGCAGGATCTGACTGGTCGACTCGTACCGTGTTCTCGATTCGTGCAGATAGCGAAGCCTCATCAAGCGCTTTCAGCCTAAATTGGTGTCGTTTATGCTGGACTACGGTTTTAACGCAGGAAACCTCCATGAGAGTAACCGATCGCTGCTGAGAGAAGCAGGAAAGGATCAGGACTTCGAAAACTATGTGACGATCCTTGCACATTCAAAAAGCCACTTGCCGACTCCGGACACAATTGCGGACTGTTTAAAACATTACCAAGCTCCTATGAAGGCTTGGACATAGTGAAACTCTCGAACTCTGTAAATTGGCTTAACATGATGACCTATAACCTACGTGGAACTTGGGACTCAATAGACAAGTGGATCGGCTCGATAGGGCAAGCCCACACGAACGTAACGGATAATGATCTCGCGCTGTGACTTCTCTGGCTCAATGACATGAATTTTGCTGAAGTGGCCCTCGGCTTGGGCTTCTACCGAAGGACTTTCACGACGGCTGATCCATCCTGCGCCGACTCAGGGTGCCCCTTCTCAGCTGATGGCCATGCAGGCGACTGCAAGGACAACTTGGGCACCCTTACCTACGTTTAAATCGAGCGTGTCGAGCATGTCGTGAACGCTGGTGCTGAAGTCGATTATATCAAAGACGCAGCCGCTAAGAGACTCCTCCGAGGGGGAGACCAATGGACATCGTACGATAGAGCAGACACTCTGAAGATGAAGGTTTGTTACGTCAAATAACACCGCCACGGAGGAACCATGGTTTAGGCAGTCAGCCTCGATCACAAGAAAGGGTCTGCGGCAGACGCGCTCTCTAGAAGCACTCTCCGAAAATCACTGGCTGAAATGCCGAGAGGAGTGATTCCTATCAAGCTTTAGGGCCTTGGTATATCGCTCATATTCTCGAAAAGCCGGCCTGCCCCAGTGGCTACGGCACTATCCAGCACATCAACGGTAATAGACAACATTCGAAGGCTAGTCACAGCTGCGGCACTGGAAAGAAGAGAGCTTACTACTGTCCATCCAATGAAATGCGCAAAGGCAACGCTTCGATTGGGAGAAGAACCTGAGCAATGCTGAATACTTTACCAGCAACAATCTTGACCTACCAAGACGGCCACGTGCAAATATAACTCCAAGTGCTGGGGGGCCGCGCGTGCTTCGATTCTGAGCGCTATCCCCAGCGCAGTCGCATTATCTTTATGAGTTCCTCGAATGCCTTCCATTCAGTGCACGGGTTCAGTAGGAGTCTCTAGCAGCGTTTGGAGTGGTCTGCCTCTTCACCTCCGGGCTGCCACCGGACGGTATTTCCATTTCTGTGTAGTAAGTCAGTCAAGGTCTCAATGGTCGTCGATCTGGGTGTTAATACTAGAAGTAGAAGATGTTAAGGAGGTCCGTCAGAACCTACCGTCTAGGGTATTTGTGAAACTAGGAAATTAGGATGGTGTAGAAACTATACCAAGGGAGGAGAACACCATCTCTCGTGAATAGCTTGGATACTACGGCTGATATCGCTTTTGCGGTGTCGCATGATCTCTTCCCTTGTCACCGCTCGGAGATGCTTCTCTTACCCGATACCGTACTCATATTTGAGATTAGGTGAATTCCGAAATTGCTGTCCCTCGGGGTTTGCCACTGCCGTCAAGATTGAAGCTACAAAGTCTTGTACTATGAAGCCATACCAACTCTTTACCACTGCCCAGGCATGCCCATCTTGATGCTCTCAGCGTACCCACTCAATGAGCGAACATCCTTGAGGCGGTGAGAAGCATAATAATGAAGTGCGGTGTTGCCATGGGCGTTCTGTTTTGCGACATTTGTCATGTTGCACCTGCATAGACGTTAAATCAATGGCCGTCTGAGCTTCAGAATAGTTCGCTGTGAATACAGGAGGCGGGTCAAGGGACAAATGGGCATTATCGAATGTGTCGTAGCCCATAATCTCTTCATCGAGGGTTGCTCTGGCAGCAAGATCACTGTTGGTTTGGGGTCTTTCAAGACGAGTTTTCAAGGTGGCTTTCACCTTAGAAAGATTCCTGAATTCTTGGACGGATCTGCGGATTGCCACGGAACGCATATTGATGAAGCGCATTCTTTCAGATGTAAACAGGCGACGTATAGCAATGTATGGCCAGGAGCGGTAGTACCCGCGTCATGAAAGACTGTCTCCGCCATGGCATTTAGCAGGGGCAGTAAGGGCCTAGCGGCGCAAGATGTAAGATATGGACATGGTAAATCGGTGTTCTATTGCGTGAATCCAACCTTGGATGCTCTTGCAATTTTCAAGCCACACTAAACTGGCTCATTCCAAGGATAGGATAAACGATTGTCGCCATCGCTAAAGTAAAGCATTTTGTGATAGTTGTCAAGGGAATAGATTGAGGATTAGAGGCGCTTCTCAAGAGAAGCTTTAGAATTCCGGATCGAGATGGCGCTGTAAAGCGGCGTAAGGAGCGCCAAGCTTGATAGCGTGTTCGGAAGAGGCAATACTGATGTTTCGACAATTAGAGCGGCACATCAATCAGAAGTTCCACTTCTTCTGATGCACCCGGTCCGCGCCGCTTCCATGACGACGTGTCTGGCATCAGTATAGGACATATGGGTTAAGCGCCTCAGAATCAGTTCTGTCTGATCCTAGTTCTCATTCGGGTAAAAGGTAGAGATCTATCGTTTGCCAATGGCTACCTTAGTAAACCCGTGCCACGATTGATAGGTTACGGCTATTGGAGCGCCGGCTACAGGAGAAGGCTCGATCAATCATTGCATCGAAACCTTAGCGTACTGATTTAGATTAGATAAGAGTTTCCAAGGCGCGACGCGTCAACGCGTCACCCTGGGACTAATATCTTGTTCTACTCTACAGTCTCTACGACATTCAATCCTGAAGAGACAATTCCACGTCGAAGTAATGGCGACGGTCACACAGCATCGAGTCCGAGGTCGACCGGCTCGTAAGCGACGGTCGTAAGAAATTTGAGTGTCAAGCCCGCTGACCATCACGTAGATCCTCCAGGACCCACCTGTCTAGCATACAGCCCAAATGGACGGCGCTTGGTGACCGCTGGGTCCAACAGTGTCATTAGGATCTATACGACAGGATCCAGTGGAGAACCTGATAATATCGATAATTGCCCCGACAGCAACCTGGCAATCGCTGCTACAGTAAGTAGGTGCCTAGGGTTAGCGACCGCTTCATTGACGAGGGTAGAATGACTACTTCATTGTTGGCTCTGAAGATGGCAGTGTCAGCCAGTACTCTCTGGAGACTTGTGCCTTCGAGAAGATGCTTACAAGATGCACATTACCCATACGAGACGTGGCTCTGTCACCAGATGGACGGTGGGCAGCAGTGGCCAGCGAGTAAGCCTGTTGAATGCAATCTAGCTGCAAAGATTGACCTGGATGCAGCGAACTCGAGGTGAAGATAGTCGATACAAGCGATATGACTAACGTACTTTACCTGCGCGATATGCCCAAATCTCCGAAACACCTCTCCTTCCACCCAAGTGGATCGTATATTGCAATCTCGTGCACCGATGGCATAGTATACGTCTATAGTCTCAGTACAGAAGAATCTCAACTGGTCAAAAAGGTAGACGGCCTTATCCGGGCGTTGGAGGCAGATACAGAAGCCTGCTCAAGCGCTGTCTGGCATCCCGACGGACGAGCCTTTGCAGCACCAACAGCCACAAGAGATATTGTCGTACTGTCTCGGAACGACTGGGAACGACAGCGATCTTTTTCTGGCGGTCACATGGGGGATATCATGGCCCTTTCTTGGAGTCCCAATGGAGCCCTTCTAGCGACTGCTGGTTCGGACCGAAAGATTTTACTCTGGGACACACAAACGCAGAAAATCATCGCGAGGTTAGACAGCAGAAGTCGATCCCACTGGGCCAATCGCTGACAGAGATATAGATACGACTACCCCAGCGTTACACGTATCGTGTGGCATCCACACGCGAACATTGTTTCGTTTATTACATCAGAGGGTGAACTTTTCATCTATGATGACTTCGTGACAGCGAGCAATGCTGCGCTTCTTGAAAAACCTCTGCAGGCAGCCCCTTTCATTCATGATCCATTGTCAGAGACCTCAGGGAATGTTCGAAAGCCACTCACTAATGGGCTCAAGAATTGGTCCGAGACCCGTGGCAAACGACGAGGAACACCTGATTCTCTGGACGACATCTTGGGGCCGAACGAGGACTCTGACGTGGATGGTTTTGTCAGCGACGATGACGGGGCAGGGTATCTGGAGGGGATCAATCGGAACGGGAAAAGGACCAATGATCATCTCGATGACCTTGATGGTTATAGTGGAAAGCGGAGAGCGACGCACGAAGCGTGGCAACCCAAATTACATAAATCGTTTCAGCCAGGGAGTACACCGTGGAGAGGCAATAGGAGGTATCTATGTTAGTATCATCCGGACTTCGAGGCCTAACACTCAGACTGATTCATCTTAGGCTTGAATTTAACGGGGTTTGTATGGACTGTCGACCAAGATACTCATCATACCGTCACTGTTGAATTCTACGATCGAGAGTACCACCGAGACTTCCATTTCACAGATCCGTATCTGTACGACAAGGCCTGCCTCAGTAAGTGATTACCACAGTCTATATTGATTATTACTTATACAACCTAGACGAAAATGGTACCCTTTTCTCCTGCCCCCCAGCGAACGGGGCCCTATCCATGATCTTCTACCGGCCGCACGAGACCTGGACGGCCAGAACTGACTGGAGGACAAAATTGCCGCCTGGAGAAGACGTCATTTGTAGGTCAGAATGTCATCGGCGGTGGGGTACCGGCTGACCAACATTACAGCAATATCTCTCAGTGATTCCTTCGTGGTGGTCACAACTTCTACTGACTATGTCCGCATTTTCACATTGTACGGCACCCCGTTTCGGGTGTATCGTCAGAAGTCTTCACCAACAGTGACCTGCGCAACCTGGAGAGACTACGTACTAACGATGGGCAACGGTCCCTTTGGCGGAGATGGGTCTACCCGGTTGTTGTATACCATCGAGAACATCAAACGAGATGAAGTCTGCCAAAGTGAGGATATAGTCGCTTTGACCGAAGGTGCCAAACTCAGCAGTGTCTTCTTCTCAGACAATGGCGACCCCTGCATATATGACTCTACCGGTGTGCTTCTGGTTCTTCAGCACTGGCGAACCCCTGGTCAGGCGCGGTGGGTGCCGTTGCTAGATACCAAGCTCCTGGACCGTTTGGCTAGTGGCCGAAAAGAGGAAACGTACTGGCCAGTTGCTGTTGCGCAGGACAAGTTCCACTGCATCATTCTTAAGGGAGGATATCAATACCCATACTTCCCAAGGCCATTGCTCACCGAGTTCGACTTCAAGCTCCCGTGCTGTATAGCCACAGCCCTAGAGGATGAAGGTGATGCCACCATCAATGAGGGTCCCAAACTTGAGGAGATGTTCGTCCGAAACTCCCTTATGCTTAGCTTGCTCGAGGATCTTGTGTCAGCCACGAATGCCACGCACAGGCAGCGTACGGAGCTGAGCAGGCGCGAAATCGAAGTCGATAAGTCGTTGCTCCAGCTCCTGAACGTGGAGTGTAGAGAGGGCGAAGAAAGAGGCATGAAAGCGCTGGAGGTCGTTGGCTTGATGAAGGATAGGGGAGGCAAGATGATCGAGGCTGCTGGCAAGGTCGCCGGTAGATACGGACGGACAGTATTGCAAGAAAAGATTGGAGAGTTGGCGGAAAAAAGGCTGATGGGGGTGGCGAACGGCGACGATTAGGAAGTTCATCCAGCTACACGTCTCGTACCCACCGAAGACAATCAGGCATCACAGTCGCTCAGCCGAGCTCTCGGTCCCAGTTATGATGAACTCAATTCCGGTCTGATAAAACGATCTACCGCATGAACCAGTCCAAAGTAATCACCGGACCAGCTGTCGACCTGCCTCCTGGGCCTGCAGCCCGAACGCCCCTTTCCACCAGCATGAGAACTAGCTACAAGCGAGCTCTGTGAATACAAGAGTAACCTCGCGCCCAGCTCGCCTCAACCCACCTTTTGCGACTTCGTCCACACTGTCAGCACTATACTCTTGCAGTTCATTGGTCGCCCTTTTCTGCAGCCCCATTATGGACAACGCATTTCAGCCCACCAGCCCTTTCTTGGCGTGGAACAATGCCTCTTTTCCTGCTACCTGGCAAACGAATATGGACCAATCGAACATGAATCCTGTGCTCAGCTTGCAGCCAGACGCATACTTCATGCATGGCGGCCATGCTGGTGCCGGGTAGGGTTTTTTTTTTCGTCTGCTAAAATTCGTGCGCCCCGTTTTTAGGTACAGCCAACCGGTCTTCCTCGCCCGTCGTAACGGTAGATCCCCCACCAAAATTCGACTAGCGCCCTAGCTTGCTAATTTAAGGTAGGGCCCGCCTACGGTTACCTAGGCGTTGCCGGATACACATGCGTTCACCCCGGTTGCGAAGTACCTGTCTTCCCAGACGAAGCAGCCCTCGATCAACATATCCAACAACACTTCAACCCGTGTATCCCACCTCACGGTCATGATGCTCGCATCCATAATGCAATCACTTCAAACGCCTACTATGGTGCTGCCATCCCCAAAACACCACATCCTGACCACTTCACTGGCTTCCACGGTCAGCCTCCTGCCCTCGCTGCTCCCAACCTCGCCTTCAGCACCTCTACTGGCCCAGTGGGCAACACCCCAACAACCAGTCATCCCGCCCCGCCCCCTGCTAGTAAGAGATACCACTGCCCTCACCCAGGCTGCATCATCTCCATCAAGAACGCGGCCGACCTCACTCGCCACACGAAGAAGCACCAAGATGGCCCCAAAGGATACGGCTGCCCGATCCGTGGTTGTCCTCGTGAGGGAATGCGAGGGTTTGCTAGGAAGGATAAGTTGAATGATCATCTAAAGGCGAAGCACAAGATGTCGCGCATTGGATAGTCGCTGTCGTTCCAAGATGGATTGTGGCAATAGGTAGGGCAGTAAGGGATGGCTTGGATGGAGTGCAATAGAATGGTGACGGAGAATTCATGTCATTAGGTGATCGAGTTTCGCATCATGCTTGGTGTTTTCTCTCGGTGCCCTCTTCACCTGGGTCTGTTTCTAAGGCCATGAAGTCCAGCGAACTGTGTTCCCTTACCTGACACGATGATCACCGCTATCCCATAGCGAAACCAAAAATGCAATCTCTCCCGCCAGTGCTCTCCCCAATCTTTTTGGCAAACACAAAATTGACCTCTACTGAGAGACATCCAATACACGCGACAGCCTGATCATCTACATTTCAACAGTGCACCAAAACCAGGAAACCACTGACATTGACCAGTCACCGGGACTTCCGACTAGTTGAGAGTCCTTAATCTTCCGACATTTCCTTCAAAAGACAGGAAGCATAGCTTGACTGCTTCCCATTCGTGTCTTAGACCAATATCTGTTCAGGGCTGTGTAATTCTGTGTTATTGTTCGGCATGGTGAGCTCTTGAGGTCGTTTGAATACGGAGAGTATAGGGAGCCTCAGTTGGTAAGCGATGCGAAGTAATTATCGGACAGGCTATCGAACAAACTAGGCGTCATTGTAGAGGTCCTCGTCGTCGTCCTCGTCGTCCTGAAAAGTCCATGCAATTGCTTCGTTCGCCGCCATCAATGCTGTGGTATCAGGCTTGACAGTATCGTTGATGTCTTCGGCGGCCCCCTTGAGTAGATCGTCGTACTCGTGACCCATCTCTTCGACAAAGGCCATCAGCATCGACTTCTTCATATATGCACTTCTGGCACCCCAGAAAGGTTTGCGAAACTCAGGCAACAAGGCGTTATTTCGTTGGTGGTTGGTTTTTCGCCAGGAATTCCGAAGTATGGTCTGGCAATACCGCCAATACAGGTACCTAGCTCGGGGTCGATGATCAGACCTGAATTGCAAAGGTGCATCTTCCAGCTGGCGCCAAGTCCTCTGCGATAGTGACTTGTTTTCATCTTCATGGCATGGGAGGTACTTGTCCAGCTGTCTTGGAGTCAGGTTCACGATCCGTGTTTTGTACCCTTTCGGCTCCGAACGCGTCCAGTTGTCAATAGCCTCTTCGCTAGCATCATCGTCAATGTCAGGGACAATCACGATCTTGTTCTCGTTGATATAGTCCTTGGCCATTGCAGATAGTATCAAGCCGTTCTGGATCCCCATCAATGTTGGCTTCTCATGGTCAAAGCCAAAGATCGATGTCATCATTGCCTGCCCGAATCTGTGGGGGAAGATGTATGCCGTGTGTTCATTGCTCTCATAGAACCATCCACCCAGCACAGGGCACCATTGCATACCCCGGCGGGGCCAATCCGGATGGTGGCTGTTGCATGCTTTTTCGAGGGCAGTTCTGAAGCCTTGGTGTGCTCTGTCGCTTCGGCTGCCTGGAGCAGCTTCGGCAGGGGTTGCACCAAATGAATGCCTCATGGTAGGCCACATCTGTAGGAACCTGCGTCGGGTGGCCTTGGAGTGGTCTTTCTGCGACTTCCTGGTGTCCGCCTGGGCCTGGTATAGCCTAGCCGCTAGATCAAGGTTTCGCTCTCTCTCGTCGAGCTTTCTGGCTTCATCAGAATTGATCCAGTCGTCCCACACGGCATCCTCGTCGCACTCGCCTCGACTCTTGAAGAAGTTGTAGCCGGACTGCTTCTTATTGAGTCGGGTGCGCTCGAGTTCCTCCCTTGTGATTTTGGTGAGTTTTTCGAAGAATTCCGAACCAGAGCAACGCTTCGGCTTGATGGTCACTTTTGCGAGATAGATCTGGTTGGTAAGACGTGATCTCTCCTTCGCATCTTCTGGGGTGATCTCTTCGAACTTTGCACTGAACGGCCGCGTTGGGAGAGCCGCTGCCATCTTGGATGAGGAGGAGTCAGACATGGTAGTATAAAGGGTAATGAGTCAAATAGTCGTGGATGAGATTCCTAATGCACGTTCGAAGCGTATGATTAGAGTTTAACTATATCAATTGTAATTGTGCGAACGGTGTTGTGTTACTAGAGAAGGAGCTGTGAGAGATGAGTTTTTGGGGGGAACAGGGGATTCTTGTCAATGCACGATAGAAGTAGCCGAAATAGGGAGCCGTTGATTTCCGAGCGGGCGCCACCGAGAGAGAGCAATTATTAAAGTAAACAGTGTTCTTTCGATCCTGATTAGCTTCTTCACTGATAAATCAAGGTGTGACTCACTCTAAATTCCCTCAATCGCGGCAATTCCTTCAGTAACGTGAGACCAAAATTCTTCGGCGATTTTCTCACTCGGACCAACCCAGGGTGAGCTCTGGAGGATAGGAGGTCGTTCAGGAAGACAAATGAGTAGTGTGCGCTAGGGTCGCAATGTCGAGTGAATATGGCTGACAGGAGTACGTAGGATAATGTATTTGGTCGAAAGTGCAGAGTGGTATCTCCCATTCCCCAGCGCCGCAACGCATATATGCCGATCACAAGCGTCGGAATGGTGGTTTCTTCTCCCCGAAATCATGCAGCTCACCCCATAAATCACCTACATATCACCCTAGCCATCAAAATTCCCTCCCGAGCACTTTCTTTAGCCTTACCCCGTCCCTCTCATACCCCTCCACCTTGGCCTGACTCCGCCCTAAGTTCCTCAAAAGCCACATCACCCTCGGCCGCACCTCCCCCGGCCGTCCCGGCAACCCGCCCAACAGCCCCAACTCCGCCTCACACTTCTCAATAGTCTTACTCTCCACCCCAATCAGCTGCGTCAGCACCTCCAGATCCATCCTCGCCGCCAACGCCTCGTCGGCAACCAGTTTTTCAAACGCAGCTTTGTAGACCGGTTTCCCGGGCTTGATGGCGGAGGGGCGGCCGTTGATGGAGACGATGGAGATGAGCTCGGCGGTTTCGAGGGATTGGAGGGTGAAGTCGGGGGAGGTTTTGAGGAGCTCGTGTTGGAGGAGCTCGTTGTAGCGGAGGGAGGGGGTGCGGGCGAGGAGCTTGATGAGGTGCCAGGCTTGGGTGGGGGTCCAAGGGTGGGTTGGGGGGAGGTCGAGGATGTACATCTTGAGGATCTCGGAGGCGGATTGGGAGATTATTTCGCGGACGGCTTCTATAGGAGGTGTGGGTTAGCGAGGATGTAAAAATGGTAGGGAATCATCAAGGCGAGTCACAGATGAGCTGGGCAGCTCCATGCCCTCGCTTGAATATAGGAGAAAGGCGTCGTGAGAACAGCAATACTTGGAAGTTCCAATGATGGTTGTGTATGCGAGCGCGGAATTATACCATACTAAGAACCACAGAAGAGAAGAGAAAAATACGCACTTTTAGGTGTTTCACCGGTCTTAATTCGTCTGGCCAAAAATTCCAGATCAGTAAGCCGGCCACCAAGCACTTCAATGCATTCATCCAATTCATTCAGATCTTCTCGCTTTTGAGAGGGCAAAAGTGGCTTCTCGCTAACCTGCGCTTCGTCCTCGGCGTCTGCGTCTAGGTGCTTGATCACGAAGCGTTTGGCGACTTCCGGACTGCAATCGCCTAGAGAGATCTGGCGGAACACCCTGTCTGGTAAGGCCTTGCTGAGCGATTTGGAGAACGATACATCGGTAGTGAGAAAGATGACATGGGCAACATTCGCGGTTGTCAAACGAGCAGCCCATTCGGATATCTTGTCGTAGACCATGCCATCTTCCTGGCTCTTGTGGAGGAAATTGTCGATCACTACCACGGGACGTCGTTCGGGATGAGCTTCCAGGTACTCGTCATCGCTGAGGCCAGCATCTTTATCGTCTTTACTTCGATTCTCCAGTGCGATTTGCTTCAGCGCGGTAGCGGTGTTCTGCCAAATCTTGGCCAGCTGCGTATCGAGCGTTTCTGAGAACCCAGTCTTAGTTCCGATTGTGCCTTGTGCGGCCAGATCGATCAAGCTGCTTAGGCTGTTCATCCACGAGAAGACAGGTCGATATCCTACTTCTGCGGCTGCGGCACCAATCGTGCTACTATCACCACGCGCTTCCTGAATTGGCTTACAGTCGATTAAGAGTGTGTGCTTTCGACCAGCGAGCGCCTGGTCCATGACAAGCTCCTTCTTACCGGAACCACGCGGTCCCTGAATGACGATGAATGTATCGGCTGTTTCAATAAGCCAGGTCCGTATCTGCTCGATGGCGTCCTTGCGATCTTCCCACAGAGCAGTCAGGCCGGCGTCTTCGGTGCTCTTACGCCTAAAGGTTAGCAAGTCGTTTGCTCGGGTGAGCTGAGATCGTAACCATTGGTAGACTTTGTTGTTCGATATGTGGAAAGTTCGAATGACATGGACCTTGATGAAGAACGTGCGGATGCTAGGAGAAGTCAGAGCGTGCAATAAAATAGTAGTGTTCTTGTTGAAAACGAGGAAGCTCTTACGGATCGAAGATCGCCACAGCCAGCGTACCAAAAAGCGCAGCAAGAAGAGGAATTACTATTCTCGGGTGATTGAAGAACCAATCTCTGTACCAGTGCGCCTTCTCCTTCCATTGATATGCAATTTTCAAAATTGTGCCAGCTTCTCCGCCGCCTTCGGAGCCCGGTTCCTTATAACCATGCATAACATTCTTGGCCATTATTGCATGTCTCACGGTGAGGAAGTTTAGTGTAGCATATTTGGGTAGGATTTTGGAATCCGGCGGCTGAGGAATGATATCGGCTAGCTTCCCGTATCTACGGAACAGCGAGTACAATGTCTCCTGCGAAAGCTCTGCTGCCTGTCCTCCCGAGGAAGCAGGCTCGAACTCCACTTTCAGCTGTGCGCTAGGGAAGCGAACCATATCCTCCACCCATGGCCGTCCTTGTACTAGGAATGTACGTACGCCACTGAATGGATTGAACCATGGCTTGACTGGATTTTCCTTCAAATACTTCCGTAGCTGCTTTTCAACCTCCGACGCCTGTATATGCGGATCGTGGGAAAACTTGACGAATGCACCACCTTCTTTCAGACGAGGAATGACTTCTTGGATTTCGATCGGAAGTTCCTTTGGCAGCGCTCTTCTTGTAATTGCGGCTGTCTCAGAAGCTTTGATGTTTAGTTTTTGGAAGCGCTTGGTCAGTTGAGGAATCGCTTGATCTACGTGAAAGAACATATATCCGAAGACCGAGTTGAGCTTGAGAGGGTAAACGTCTAGCGTATCGATTAGTTTCCAGATAGGTTCCATAGACGTGTCTCGGGTTGCAGACTTTCGAGAAAGAAAATGCCTTCATTGGGCCCAGCACTGATGTGGCCCGACTCGTCCTCTGCCTGCGTACTTGCATGTCGCCTGCCAACACTGGAAATGGTACTTCTGTGCTTCCCCAAAGTGGACCAAGTGGCCCTAGACATAGAAGGCGTGCGAGAAATGACTCTAGGTGAGATCAAGGCCTGCTTGGCCAGGCTTTTCAAACCCAGCATCCTCGCGATATTGGTGACAGCTATGCCCACTCGACGGTCATAGCTAAGCCATCTGCTGATCCTCCAAAGATCAAGGTCCCTTGGCCGGAATCAAGACATGCACCGCTGTGAATGTCCACGATCAGTACTTCGACGCAAGAATTACGGAGGTATCTTAAAGTACGTTGTACTAATTCGCGTACGACCGATGTTAGGCGCAACCAACTCTCCCGGTACGCCGTACCGGAAGAGATAGAACACCGCGTCCGCGCGCCTGTGACGTACCTTCCTAGAAGACCCTGCAGGAAGCTAAGCCTGTTTGAGGTTTATGAATCTATGTTGTCGTGGAGCTTCATCCGATCTATTCTACTTTTCTAGGAATCAGGACATTCCTCCACCATCATTGGTTCCTTGCCACCGAAACTCAAGCATACTACGGGCAACATAAGCACGAAGAGGGTCCCGAACGATTTCAAGCTTAATTGCGTCTGCGACAGTCATGGGCTGGCTATGGAGCTCTGCCCCAGCCTCCGAAGCTCCAAAACAACATCCTCCGCATGATCCATCTACAAACCTTCCTGAACCACCGTCCAGCGTCCCCTCTCCCGCAGCATCAAAGCAACCACTTCCTCAATCGTCTCCTCAACCCACCACTAAAGCCCTCAGCCGCGATGAGCTCGCCGAAGCCGAACTCCGCGCCTTTCTGCAATCCCTTGAACCGCCACCCAATACAGCTACCCAATCGGCATCCGACATCACCAGCGACAATCATATCTCAGATCACGACTCCTCTGCCCCGATCCCCTTAACAAGCGCCCACACCCTTCCCGCCACCGTTTCCTGCCGCACCATTTTCGACAATGCCTTCCACTGCCAATCTCTCGGCGGCCAATGGAACAGTGTCTACCGGCACGGCACGCTCCGTGATTGTTCGCCGCTGTGGTATGATTTCTGGTGGTGTATGCGGACGAATCGCGGGTCTATGACGGAGGAGGAGCGGGCGAGGCAGGTGAGGAAGAGGTATGAGGAGAAGGAGAGGAGGTTGAGGGGGGGGAGTAATAGTGAGGAGATTTGGGAGGAGAGGAAGGTTTTGGTGGGGAGGGTGTGGGAGGAGAGGTATGTAGATGAGGAGGGCGAGGGAGAGGCAGAGGCAGGGGTAAAGCGAAGGGAAGAGGGGAGAGGGGCGATGAGGGCGCTGTATGGTGAATAGGCGTGAGTGAGTTGTGAAAATACAATGCAAAATGGATATGCTACTCCAATCTTCTGAAGCATCTATTTCATGCGGACTGTCACATTGCGCAGCCCACAAATCCAGAGTCGAAATGGTGGGAGTCAACGATCTAGCTCAAGTCAAACTATCAACATCTGATGGGATTTATACTATCATGAAGAGCTGGTTTGTAAGCTATGACATGCGCCAGAAGAGAGCGCTTTGCTGGTACGCTCGTTCCTGAACACCCTCAAAAAACGTTTCGACGGAATGGCGATGGACAGGTCGACCAGTGGCAAGCCTTTGCTAAAGAAAGATTGAGGGAAATAACATAATATTCCAACAAATCTTCACGATTTCCCCAAGATAGAATGCGAAGATCTCTTCGATTCTAATCTGTTGTACGCCCTAAGGAAGAATCAGTGCCGACCATCCACGACAACAGCCAAACCTGTAAGCAAAAGCTTCACTCTTCCCTGCTGCCTGAGAATTTACCTGCCCAGAATGTTCCCTGTGGCTACATTAGCAGCCTAAGACCAGAAGTGAAGGAGCTTGATTACATGCGCGTAGTCTTCGCATTGGAAATCTTGCTCTAGTCGCTCCAAGGTAGCAGCCTGCGTGGCTTCATCACCATCCAGGCTAAACCGCTTGTACTCGACGTCCTCGGAGGGCACGGCACGCTTTAGACTCTCCGTTTGCGTATCTTCCGCGGTCAGTCCAGGGTAGTGCTCGAGAGCCCAACGAAGCAACAAATTAGGCTGCATGGCCCGTGTATCCGACTTCTGCGACTGCAGGTACAAAACCGCCCTAGCTTTTCGGTAGAACATTAATCTCCATTCCACTTACACCCAGCGGGTTCGGACGGCCCCTGGGGTTAACATACCGATAGAGGAGCGTAATACCGATTGTAGAGATCCCTGCTGCAAACTTCTTGTCAACGGCCCACTTGGTAGCGAGGGCTTCATGCTCCGCTCTTGACATTGATAGATACTGCTCCCGCTGCTCCTGGCTCCAGTTGAATTTGTGGAAGAAGATGTGACCCCAAGGTAATGTAACTGCTCAGCCGAGGGAGAAAAAACCCATGCCCAATGCGCATGCCACACGGTTTAGACTCAGAGTGACGAACATTTCGAAACCCATCTCGTCGCAGGCTTCGGCTGAGTCGAAGTAGTCGAACTTACAGCTTAGTGGCTTCTTGGGAGGTATTACCGAGTGATAGGCAGCCATGTATTCTTCCAGCGCCTCTTTATCTCGGCTCTTGCTGATGATAGCTTTTATAGCTGTCTCTGGTAGATAGAAGTCGTTCAAAGACTCCATAGGTGGCGTTGTGCTATGCATTTCGGGCTTGTGGCAACCGCACTGAGACTCCGGCTCGCTTCCAAGCGATGACTTGTCGAGAGTGGCGTTTTCGAATGCCATGTTCCTTGGTCGCTACGGTTTCTGATTTTTGTGCGACGTGGCCTATGGACGGTGTACGATCCGAGGAATGGGAAGAACAAACCTTAGTTGGCCACTGGTGAGGACAAGCGATCATACGGATGGAAGATCTCCCCTCGGAGCGATGAGCTATAAATTGTTTAAGCCGTCAGTAGGGAAAGTGACAAATTTGTGTGGACAAAGGCATTGTTTGGATGCAATTGTTGGACTTGCGGAGAGACAAAGCGTGGATTGCTAGCAGAGATGTCTTTGCTAAAGTACGACTAGACCACTGCTTGGACAAAGAGAACTCAGCTGACTAGGAGCTTTGTGCATTGCAACGGTGAACTTCCCAGGTGGTGACTTCTGACTATGATACAAGGAATGGTCGGTTGAGAGCAGCTGAGAAATGTCGTTGTGCTATCGGTGTAATGTCGATTCATCGGGAATCCAGATGTGGCAGGTCTTCACCCTTAAGAGCATAGAAATAATGTGGAAACCACTTACCATGAGAAGCAGCGAAGTCTCTGGGACTTCAACAGCCACGTACTTTAGTAGAACCTAGAGCAATCATAGCACAATGAAGATAGGAGATCTAAACAAACTATCATTGCATTCATACTATCTATCATTCGCTAATCGTGCGACTTTTGAACATGCATGCCCGCCATAGCGACCCGATCGCTAGCCAACAACGCCACTGTGCAAGGTATCGTCTAAGAAGCGAGAAGCCGCAGTTCAGCAATCTAGTCAACCTCTGTCGATTCGTTAGTATATGTTCGAGGTCTTGTAGAGAAGAGTTCATATTTTGGAAAAGGCTTACCTTCGACAGTTGGGCCGTCATCATGGCCAGCAGCGCCACCAGTACCACCAGCACCAGGGAAGCCGCCAGGTCCACCACCGGGCATACCACCGGGCATACCACCGGGCATACCACCCATGCCACCCATACCGGGCATGCCACCCATACCACCATCGCCACCAGCACCGTACATCTTCATCATGATCGGGTTGGCAACACCTTCCAGACGCTTCTGTTCGCTCTCGTACTCCTCGGTTGTAGCGGTCTGGTTGTCGTCGAGCCAGGCAACGGTGGTGTCGATCTCCTTCTTCAGGGTCTCCTTGTCGCTAGCATCAAGCTTCTCGTCAACCTTGGAATCGGAGATAGTGTTGCGTAGAGAATAGGCATAGGACTCGAGTCCGTTCTTGGCAGAGATACGCGAAGCTTCAGCCTCATCCTCAGCCTTGTACTTCTCAGCCTCCGACAACATGCGCTCGATCTCCTCCTTGGACAGACGGCCCTTGTCGTTGGTGATGACAATCTTGTTGGTCTTGCCGGTACCCTTCTCCAAGGCGGAGACGTTGATGATACCGTTGGCGTCAACATCGAAGGTAACTTCAATCTGCGGAACACCACGGGGCGCAGGGGGGATGCCGGAAAGCTCGAACTTGCCAAGCAGGTTGTTATCCTTGGTACGAGCACGCTCACCCTCGAAGACTTGGATAAGCACACCGGGTTGGTTGTCGGAGAAAGTTGAGAAAACTTCGGATTTCTTAGTGGGTATAGTGGTGTTGCGCTTGATGAGGGCAGTCATGACGCCTCCAGCAGTCTCGATACCGATAGACAATGGAGCGACATCGAGCAGGAGGATTTCGCTCGTGGATTTGGAAGAGGTGTCTCCAGAGAGGATAGCAGCCTGGACTGCGGCACCGTAGGCAACGGCTTCGTCGGGGTTGATGGATTTGTTGGGTTCCTTGCCGTTGAAGAAGTCGGAGACAAGCTTCTGAATGCGAGGAATACGAGTGGAGCCGCCAACCAACACGATTTCGTGCACGGTAGACTTGTCAATCTTGGCATCTCGGAGGACGCGCTCGACGGGCTCCATAGTGGAGCGGAAGAGGTCCTGGCAGAGCTCCTCAAAGCGAGCACGGGTGATGGAGGTGTAAAAGTCGATGCCTTCGTAAAGGGAGTCGATCTCGATAGAGGTCTGAGCAGAGGAGGAGAGAGTGCGCTTGGCACGCTCGCAAGCGGTACGGAGGCGACGAAGAGCGCGGGCGTTGGAAGAGAGATCCTTCTTGTGCTTGCGCTTGAATTCGTTGACGAAGTGGTTGACCAAGCGGTTGTCGAAGTCCTCACCACCCAAATGAGTGTCACCAGCAGTTGACTTGACTTCGAAGATGCCCTCTTCGATGGTCAGAAGCGAGACATCGAAAGTTCCACCACCCAAATCGAAGATCAGCACGTTACGCTCGCCCTCGGTCTTCTTGTCCAAACCGTAGGCGATAGCTGCGGCGGTGGGTTCGTTGATGATACGAAGAACGTTCAGGCCGGCAATGAGACCTGCATCTTTGGTGGCTTGACGCTGAGAGTCGTTGAAGTATGCTGGCACAGTAACCACTGCGTTGTTGACAGTACCGCCAAGATACGACTCGGCAGTCTCTCGCATCTTGACCAAGATCATCGCAGAGATTTCTTCTGGTGTAAAGGTCTTGCTCTCGCCCTTGAACTCGACAGTGACGACAGGCTTTCCGGCCTTCTCAACGACCTTGAAGGGGAAGTGCTTCATATCGGCCTGCACCTCGGCATCCGCGAATTTGCGGCCGATAAGGCGCTTCGCATCGAAGACGGTGTTCGTAGGGTTCATGGCAACCTGATTCTTCGCCGAGTCGCCAATAAGGCGCTCGGTATCGGTGAAGGCCACAAAGGAGGGGGTGGTACGGTTGCCTTGGTCATTCTAGACGAGTTTTCGCGTCAGTAGGGCTCTTCTTTGGACAGGAATGGAGCGTTTCTCACAGCTATGATCTCGATACGATCATCTAATCGAGCCCTGAGTTAGTATACAAAGGTATAAAGCGATAAGGGAGGATGTGGGAGGATGTGGGAGGACTGGAGGGCAAAAGGGGGGGACTGTGGATCGGATATGTACCTCGAAAGATGCCTAGTAGTCAGTTAGCAGGAGCCCATGGTAAGGTAAGATCGAGAGACTTACCAACGCAAGAGTACGTCGTTCCCAGATCAATGCCTATTGCTGGCGCCACTGTGTAGGAGTTAGTACTGGTTGGAGCGCAGGTGTGAGCTGCAGGCGAGACTTACTGGTTGGAAGTTTCTGCGTACAGAGTACGGTGTCGATGAGAGAGAATATCCGAGTGGTTGAAGTTGTGGTGTTCGAAGTGTGAGAGTGTCTGTGGGAATGATGTATGGTGATGGCGTAAGGTGAGGAGGTTGTGGGAGCCAAATTCTTTTGAGTATCATCAGCAACGAGCGAAGCTTCTGGAATAGCCGAGTTTTTTCGGACGAACTTTTGACCGTCAAACACTCACTCCACAACACTCTAGGCAACACTAGAGCGTTCTAGCATGCACCACTGGTGCCACTTCCATCCACCATTCAGTCATTGCGTTCTTTGAGATCAGGGAGTATCATGGTAGATTATGATAGGACGTCGACGGTTGATCGCAGGACACCCTGGAGATCACCACCGAGCTTCGCACTCTCAATCCCAGAGGGTATGTGACTGGGCGGTCCAACCATCACATACACGTCAAACCGTTATTGTACTGAAACCTACTCATATTGTTGGCTAAAGCAATGGACCAGAATCAATATTTCCAGGTTGGACCAGCAATAGAGCGTCTCCCCAGTGAAGTGATTATCGATAGGTGAACACCAAACCGATATCTAGATTGACCTTCAACTGGGAAGACCTAAGTAGTGATCTCCGGTGGGACATATCTTGGAAAACTTCCTAAAGCTCTGTCTCAGCACCAAGAGAGAGCTCGAAATTGGGTCCGCCGACCATCGTAAACACGTCAAAACGTTATTACATGCAACTTACTTCCGCTCATAGCTTAAGATAGACCAAGATCCAGAGGTCAGACCCCACAAACTGGAGCAGCGGAAGCTTTTTGGTAGGTCTTCAGCTATATTCCTTTCATCAGGGGCTTGTCAACGAGTGTACGCCCAATAAACTATGTAAGCAATCTGCAGGTGAGAGGTGTCAAGCATTGGTCTCTATATCAAACTTATGGGGTTTGAAATGCCAATTTCCAATCCAGCACAGACCAATAGCTATATCCCTTGCAATGCAATGATGGTTTGACGTGTTTACGATGGTCGGCGTGCTCGATCCCATCCCCTCTTTCAATTACCTGAGACGTGATTTCAGAATACCTTTGTCCACGAAATGCCCTGCGGGAGATCAATACTTGAGTCATTCTAGCTGAATGTTGCGTCCATGACGGGTTTGGTGTACGCCTGGATAAATACCTGATTGGAGAAACGCCGTTGGAACTATAACGGAGAGGTTCCACTGATTTCAGCCTCTGTATATTGATTCTGGGCCATTTGTGAGCCGACAAAATGAGCAGAGTCTAGTACAATAACACTTTGACGTGTACACGATGGTTGGGCTGCCCAGTCGAGCCATTCATACACCCTCTTCCTGGACGTTGAGAAACGCTTTCAAATAGAAAACGCGTTGCCAACGAGAGCCCTCACGACCGCAATCATCCACATACCCATCGAGATTTGAAAACGTGCGTACAGCACTCAAACATAAGAATCTCATGAATGCTTCACATATCTGAGGTTTCTGCCTAATTTAAGATATTGATACATACCCTGTTAGAGACTCAAAGATTGGGTCGCTTCTGTCGTAAAAAATCGATATTCGCGATGTCAATGTACCTAGGTCGCTAAACCAGGTGAGGCGAGGTAGGGACCTTTTGCGCCCTAAACATATCAACTGTCATCTCATTAGCATGATTTTTAGGATCTCCATCTTTGTTTATCTTTCTATTGAAATATTCTTCTCCTACAAAGACCTTAAGAAGTGATGGCCGAACAGCATGCACAATCCAAGGGCATGCGTGAAAGTTACACAATCCACTCGCCGGAGAGGCCCCCCCCACCCCCAAAATATAACCATACCCTCCGCAGTCACCCCACTCATGCCACTACCACCTCGATCAACTCGCTAGATAGATTCCTGTCATGCACTTTACTGACTCACTCATCCCTATCACTCTCATGCGCTATCTTGAGACTTTAATCTGTCTATATGTTTATGCTCTCTTTCTGAATAGTAAATGAGAGAAAATTTGTATGCAGGATCAGCTAGCTGGGTGGGCGTGTTATGGCATGAAGACTGGAAATGGTACTTTGTTGCGGGTGGGGAGGAAAGGGAAGGGGAGCGGATGGGGTTGGGGGTTGTGCAGGTGGAGTTGGTTTTGGAGAGTAGGGAGGGGATGGGATGGTTGCATGTAGAGAGTGTTGAGAGCTGGTTCAGCATTGCCTCAATCGTCGACGACTGAAGGAAAAGCAGTAAGAGAAAGTCTGACATGAATCGCTACAACCGAACAAAAACCTCCACGCTTGAAGATCAGAACAGCAAGGCTATGAGACACCCTATGCCTTAACAGCCAGGTACGACGGCACGGCAAGGTACTTGCCCATCTCACCCGTCGTTTCATTGTACAGCTTCTTCTGGACTTCCTGTCCTGCCGGGGATGCAATAAACCCATCACGCCTGTCCACGTCAGCTGGCACAATCTCACTCCTAAGAAAGGAGCAAGAGAAGGGAGTCTCTACGGCTGGATAGTCTTGTCCAGTATGAACTCCCATGGCTCTCTGGCCCTGCAACGAGCATCGCGTTCAAGATCAGCCACGCCCCGTGCTCGACCGGCCTGGCGCGAATCGTCTTCATAATGTTGACGGGGATGCGGAGGTAGATGGGCAGGACATCGCTCATGGCCGTGTCCACCATGCCAGGACACAGCATGTTGAAGATGATTTTGTTCTTCTCCAAGCGTGGCGCGAGCTCGTACATAAACATCGCGCACAGCAGTTTCGTATCGTTGTAATTCTGGATTGGAAAGAAATTCTTCGGATCATCCGTGTGGCCAATGACCGTCTCGCCAGGCTGTACAGGGGGCTTTGTTCGATAACGTGGATTGGGAATGCCTTCGACTCCCGACCCAGGTGATGCGGGAAGGCGCGCCAGTTGTGGCGGCGCTGGCTTCAAGTTGCGGGAGGAGTTCGAGGATGAGGAGGACATTGGAAAGGTAGTTTACTTGCATCACGTGTTCGTGGCCGCTGGGACTTGTCTCATGCTTCAAAATCCCGATGCCGGCATTCAAGAGCAGGTGGTCGACAACGGGCAGCTCTGCTTTGACGGCTTTGGCAAAACTTTGGATAGATCCAAAGTCGTCCATGTCAAGCTTCATGACCTTGACCATGGGGTCTTTGTTGTGCTCCTTTGCGGCTGCGTCAGACAGCAGAGACGTTTTGCAACCTTCGCCTTTAGAAGTGTTGCGTACGGCAAGGACCACAGTAGATGCATTACAGGCGAGGAGTTGGCGAGCAGATTCTAGGCCCATGCCCGCGCTGGCACCGGTGATAATGACGGTTTTCCCTTGAAGGTCGATGCCCGTGGGCAAAGGGGTGACTTTGACCTGGGAGAATATACCCATGGTGCGAAGAAGAAAGGGTGATCAGAATGGGACATGATATCAGGGAGGTCGTGCACATTTATTAAATTAGATCCTTACAGAATTGTTGGTGATCAGTCCTGAGTGCGTGGACTGGTTACCTACAAATATCAGAGAGAGATCAGGAGATACATATATACAGAAGAAGAAGAATGTAAAGAAATCTGTACACAACTTGGAGTCCTTCATTCTTTTTCGAGAATTTAAAACAACAACAAATTGTGCAATGAATAAGGTAGACGTTGAAATTGCCGGATCTAATAGAGATAGCTTATCTCCGAAATCCGAAGGTTTACCACATTAGGCCGAGGCACCTCCACCTTCCTCAACCCCCCATAACAATTCACCATGGCACGTATCGAAGAACTTTCCGACCAATTATCCTCCTCCTTGAACCTCTTCCGTCCAGATGCATCCTCGCAGCCACCTCCACATCCCCCCTTCGCGACTGCGGCGTCAGCATCCACGCCATTTCCCATCCCGCCCAAAGCGCTCAACAATGACTCCGTTCCTCTTCCCACAATGCCCCCACTGGTGGACTCCGTCCGCTCCCATACCACCGATGAGATCATGCAGCTGATGAATCGGACACCACTTTTCATGACCTCTCTCGAGGACACTGACGATGGTACTCCTTCCCCCCTTCCCTATCGTCTACCACCAAGAGGAAAGGGTTCATCTGAAACTACAGACCAGACACCGAGAACGTCGAGCTTGAAGCCATGCGTGCTCTGCAGTACGAAGGCACTCGAGCCGAGATCGCGCAAGGGTTTCGAGAGCGTGGAAACGAGTTGGCGAGGGAGAAGCGGTGGAAAGATGGGAAGGAGTTTTACACCAAGGGCCTGGCCGCTCTGAAGCAACCACAGCAGAGCCCACCAGCTACGAACGATGACAGCAAAGAGACCGCGGAGGTGGATCCCGAAGTAGAAGCCAAGAAAGAGAAAGAAATCGAAGAGGCATGCTACATCAACCGCGCCCTCTGCAACCTCGAACTTCGTCCGTCCCCCTAGTCACTAACCATCTCGAAACCTCCTTGACTGAATCCAAATCTCCAGAAAACTACCGCTCCTGCACCACCGACTGCGCATCCACCCTCCGCCTCAACCCGTACAACATCAAAGCCTACTACCGCTCCACCCTCGCCCTCGTCTCCCTCTCACACCTCCCCTCCGCCCGCGACGCCCTCTCCCACGGCCTCGCCCTCTCCCCCACCAACCCCTCTTTACTCTCCCTCCAAACCCGCCTCTCCACCGCAGAAGCCACCGCCGCCGCCGCCCTAGCCCGCAAAACCGAAGCCGAAAACCTCCTCAAAAAGGAGAAATTTACACTCGCGACGGCGCTGAAAGCGCGGGGCATCACGATCCGCAAGACGGCCCAGCCACCGGACCTCGAAGACGCGACGATCCACTTGGAGCCTGACCCGTTGTCGCCGACAAGTCATGTTGTATACCCTATGCTGCTTCTGTATCCGCTAGCGGCGCAGAGCGATTTCATCAAGGCGTTTGCGGAAACGGACACGTTGCAGCAACATCTGGAGTACATCTTTCCCCTGCCGTGGGATGAGAAGGGGCAGTATACGACAGGCGGGGTGGAGTGTTTTATGGATACGAGTTTGGGGGGAATGGTGAAGGTGGGGAGGAAGGTGGGGTTGGGGGCGTGTCTTGGGAGTGGGAAGGGGAAGGGGGAGGTGGTTGATGGGGTTGTGAGGGTGATGGTTGTGCCGAAGGGGGAGGTGGGGGCGTGGGTTGAGGGGGTGAAGAGGAGGAAGGGGGTCAAGTAGAGAATCGGCCAAGGCTTAAAGCTGTGTAAATTAAATATGCTGCGAGGGAAGTGCTGTATGTGAACCTAACGTTGCCCTCACGATGTCTATGATCGAACATCAGTCCATTGCTACCAAGACGTCCGTCGATCAAAACAGTAGTAGCGAAGGTGGTGCGCGTGCGAATTGGCAGTATAGATGTACTTTCAGGGGGCTAAATTCCATTGGGAAGATTACACTCTCCTTGAGATATTCATTCCACATTGTATCGTCATTGCCGTCTCGAAACCAATGTCTCAGCACTGCTGAGAAAATTGACGCAAGACAAAGAAGTGAGGTATCCGAGTCGCGAAAGGGGTATACCACCACTCCAATTTCAATACTCCTACTCAGCAAGATAATCCTCCATCTCAAACCCCACACTCCTCGCCAACCCCCTCACAACCTCCCACCCCACCCCCACCCTCCACTTCCCACCCCCCAACTCCCCCTCCCCCACCCCACTCCTCACCACCAGCCCCAATCTCTGCAATGTCGCAACCTGCGCCATCGCATCCGCCCCTCCACCCCTGACTACCGTCCTGGAATTCGTGTCCGGCACAATGGCGTGGAAGATCGCCAGCCAGCGTTCGAGGGGAAAGGCTTGTGGGCCGAGGAGTTTGCGGTTTATTTTTCGGTGTTTGGTAGTGCGGTGGTTGGGCGTGTGGGCGGGGTTGCGCCGCTTTTTGCGGTGGAGGGAGGATTTGGTGAAGGTGGTGAGGTCGAGGCGGGGGGGGTTGTGCGAGGCGAGGTAGGCGGCGAGGAGGAGGTGGGTGGGTGTTGAGGGGAGGGTGAGTGGGGCTGAGTGAGCGAGATTTAACGTTAGCCTTTGTTGTAGACAGGAGCAAGGCATGGAGACAAGTGGACATACCTTTGGGAGGCTTCGATTTGCCGGTCTCGGAGGTGGTGGAGACGGGGATGATGCTTTCCGTCAATGCGGCTTCGCTCTGGAAAAGACTTCGATTCCTGACCATCAGCTTGGAGAAGTCTCGCGGTCCGTAGTGACCGTCAAGGACTGGTTGGATGAACGGGCGCCAGAGTCTCGTGCAGACGGTGCGGAAGCTGATGATGTCGCGGGCGGCGCCTTGACCTAGAGAGTCCCATACAGCGCCGCAGAGACGGGACCAAAGCCGTGTTGTATCCTCATCTTGTTCTGAGGCGCCAGTGTCGAAGGATGCGGGAGAAGCTCTTGTGGATTTGGCGTGGAGAGGTAATGGGGATGCGGACACTATGGAGAGGACTTGCGCGCGGTTGTAGGGTGGGAAATGGATATAGGGGATGCCGGCATGGTGGAGCGAACGAGGTTGAGGGACGGTGACGATGAGGACGACGGTGAGGTTGGGGATCTTGGGGAGTCAATTAGGCGAACAGACGATGTTTGTGGGGGCTCACCATTTCCCCCAACCGTGCAAGGGCGGGCAGAAGAGTCGGCGCAGCTTCTCTCTGACGGTCAATACCGTCAAAGACCAATACGAACCTGGCAGCCCCTTCCAGCATTCGCTGTAGATTGACCACGAAGGCGCTGATGCTGTCACACCTGCCATCCACAGTCTGGATTTCGCCGTTCACGCCATCGTCCTCTAGAGCAGTTCTCACTGCGGAAATTGTCCGCTCGAGGAGATGCCGCGTAGTGATGCATTCTTGGGAGCGTACAACGGCAGACGGTATTTTGAGAGCGTCGAGGATGGCTTCGATAGCTAAGCTCTTTCCCGTAGCTTCGACACCATGGATGCAGAGTGTGGCTGGACTTGGATAGTCTGGCTTTCTCGGGTCAGAGTTGGCTAATCGTTGGAGCTGAAGGTGCTCACATTTAGCAGGAAGGTCAATTGTTGGAGCTGGATCTCCCTACATAAAATCGATTGGTTCAAGGATAGTGAGAGCTCATCGGGCAGTAACGAACTCATGATTGAAAAAGCAGTCGGACTTCTAAGCTGCAAGCCTAAATTCAATTAAGGCTGGAGCTGTTACTCGTGTCTGGATATCTTGACCTCCACAAATATGAAATATCACAAGACTTTCGTTCTGTGACGCACTAAGCGCGTAAGGACTTCTCCGACCTGCATCTGACGCGCGTGAAATCTGCCAAGAGACTCGCAAGGGACGCTAAGCGCGTTTCCTAAAGATAGATCAGGCTGGCAAGGCTGCAATTGTTCAACGTCTTCTGTGCAAGTCTTTTCCATAAATATCGTAATCTCTAGGACTTCGTAGGACTGTACATCTCTTAGCTCGATGGATCCCCTTAGTATCACCGCAAGTGTGATCGCGATCCTTCAATTAAGCAATACGGTGTACAGAGCTGCACGAGAGTATTACACGGGTGTCAAGGATGCTCCGAAGGAAATCAAGCGCCTTCTTGACGAGCTCGAGGCTTTCAATGATATCTTAAGCTCCCTCCGCGACACTGCCACTAAAGCGGAAAGGAATGGCAAAGATAAAGCTTTGCAAGGAACTTCCCATGAAGGTACTTTTCTGCCGAGCGTAACGAAGTTGCTTGAGCCAGATGCGGCTCTACGTCTGTGTTTCGCCGAGATGCAGCAATTTATGAAACGTGTGACAACCCAGAAATCAAGCATGAAGAAAGCTCTGAAATGGCCGTTTCAGAAGGAAGAAGTTTACCAAACCATAGGTCGGTTGAAAAAGTTGCAGACTCTTCTAGAATTTGCCATTGCAACCGACAACGTGTAGGTCCACCTCGCTAGTTTCTATATCCATAAGCCTCTTTTTGGAAGGAAAAATTGATCGACTTCTATGTGTTCTTTTTTTATTGGTTTGTCTGTTCGACAACACACTAGCGCTGATTCAGGAGCCTTGGGCTGCAAATGCAGGGCAGTCTTGACAGCATGAAGAAGACGCTGGAGACAACGACACTCAACGATCTGGACAGGAAAATAATAAAGTGGCTAGACGCCCCAGACCCATCCGGCAACTATAACGCTGCAGGTGGAAAACGACAACAAGGGACAGGTATCTGGCTTCTTCAAGAGCCCTCATTCCTAACATGGAAGTCCGCCAACAACTCCTTTTTATGGATTCATGGTAAGCCCGGTTGTGGCAAGTCGGTGCTGAGTTTCGCAATCATCAGTCACCTAATGGATTCTTCACATGGAGATGCTCTTGTTGCCTACTTTTACTTTGACTTCCAACGCCAAGAGCAACAAACAGTCAAGGGCTTTTTACGGTCCCTTATCAGACAAATTGCAGCGCGGGGATCTGGTATTCATGAGTCCTTAAGAGGTGTATATAAGTCCTGCTCTAATGGCCAGACCAAACCTACCGCACAGAGCTTGGTGACAGTATTGCATAAGCTTCTTAAAGCGTCAAGGTCCGTGGATATCGTCATTGACGCAGCGGACGAGTGCAATGAACGTCAAAATCTTCTACAACTGCTGGAAGAGATACACAAGTGGAACATAAATGGTCTTCGGCTTCTTGTAACCAGCAGACGCGAGAAGGACATCGAAGATGCTCTGAGTCCTCTTCTCTCAGGCCGCATCCAATTGGAAGAGAGCGCCATAGAGTCTGATATACGTGACTTTATCCACCACAAGGTACACTCTGATGGATCGAAGCTATTAAAGTGGCCGGTAGATATTCGCTCAGACATAGAAACGACGCTCTTGGAAGGGGCCGACGGCATGTAAGTTTTCATGATCCCAAACCTTACAATCGCGAATACTGAGTACTTCTTTGAGGTTCCGCTGGGTGGTATGCCAGTTAGACGCGCTTCAGGGTTGCCTGAAACCAAGACAGATACGAGTTGCTCTGAAATCCCTACCCAAGACTCTCGATGAGACGTATGCGCGAATTCTGGCGAAAATACCAGAAGAGCATAGCGGAGACGCTCACAGAATACTGCAGTGTTTGATCTCAGCCTTCTATCCGCTTGACGTGAAAGAGGTTGCGGAGATCGTAGCCATTAATCCTTCCCAAGGTCCCATTATTGACTTCGATAACAAACTTTACGACTCTCAAGATGTATTGACTATATGCTCGAGCTTGGTGTCCGTTATACCATCGACCAGACACACATTAGATCATATTAATGAAGAGGAGAAATTTTTTTCAGTCCAAGAGTTAAGGCTCGCACACTACTCAGTAAAAGAGTACTTGATATCGAATCGAGTTGAAGGTGCGCTAGCGCCTATGTATTCAATAGATGAGAGACTCGCGCATGACGCTATGGCTGGGTTTTGCATACGTTATCTTCTCCAATTTGATCAAGAAAATCTTCGACGAGATCTCCCTGGACCTCAATATGGACTGCTGGAGAGCGCCCTATTTGCCCCTTACGCGGCTAGATGCTGGGGTCGTCATTTCCGCGCCGCGGCTCCAGATAAGTTATCGTCGAGTCACAGGAATGCGCTCGCTCTTACAAAAGATCAGAGGATCATTCGAAACGCGGTGAAGTTGCAGAAACGCTGGTGGGAATTTGACGAATTTGCCGATGTGGGATCGTTACTTACAGCGGAGGCCATAAACCCCCTTTACTATGCAAGCCTGCAAGGGTTGACAAGTGTCGTGTCGACTTTACTCGACTTAGGAGAAGACGTTCACTCCCTAGGGCCTAGAGGTACCGCGCTAGCTGTCGCCTGTTATAGCGGTCATGCGGATACTGTTAAAATGCTGCTGCAGGCTGGTGCGAACATTGAGCTAGACGCATCTGCCATATCAGAATGGCGAGGCAATGGCTATACTCCATTGGGGTTTGCTGTGTCAGGGAGACTTGCGAGTGTGGTAAAGTTATTACTCGCGGAAGGCGCGGAAGTGAACCATTCCGATGATCTCCCCTGGAGCACACTTATTGGACAGGCTGTGTACAACGGAGATATCACTGTCGCCCGCCTTCTGATCTCCGCTGGCGCTGATGTCAATAGCTGTGACAAAGTGGGCGACCAAACGCCACTGCAAATCGCATGTGAACATGGTGATGAGGAAATGGTAGACCTGATCATGAGTCCAGGAGCACGCGTGAATGATGAACCTAGTCATTTGGGTAACTCTCTTACTTCGGCAATACATGGAGGTAATATGAGCATCGTCAATAAGCTGCGGAACCTCGGTTGCTGTTTGGACTTGCGCCAAAAGGATGATTTTGTTGACAGCTATCTATTCAAGGCAAGTTCCGTGGCTCAGGCAAAGGCAAGGGACCTCCTGTCTATGAATGTATTCCAGGATCCTCAAGAAAAAGCGTTTGTGCAGTCATCCTTGCTGCGCGTTGCAGTCCGGAATGGTTTAGAGGATCTAGTCAGCATGATGCTGCATATCGGAACTGATGTCAATTCTCATGACGAGTATGGGAAAACGCCTCTGATAATTGCAGCCGAGCTCACCACCAGTGGCAGTTTGTTCTTAATGAGGCTTCTTTTACAGCACGGGGCTGACGTCAACAAAGTAGTCGGAGACAAGCGTAGCGCTCTGCATTCAGCGGCAGCGGGCGGCAACGCAGATAGAGTTGACCTTCTATTAGAGAACGGTGCCGATGTCAACTGTGTGTCAGGGGAGGGATCTGTATTGACCTTTGCTACCAAAATCTTGGATTATCCCAGGTTGACAGACATCAACGAAAGAGCGCGATATCAAGCCGCCATCGATACACTGCTGGCGCACGGAGCGCAATGTATCCCTCCTCCGCCGCAGCCATGACTCGATCTGTTCATGCCAACAAAAGCAACAAGTAGATTCCCTGCAGCTTCAACGTCAAATCGAGTTGGTCTCGACTGTCAAATCTGGAATAAATAGTACAGGAGGAGTATAAACCTGCACTATCAAAAAGCAACATACACCTTTGCCTGTCCCAAAACACGACTCATTGAGTCATCCACGATATCACGAAAAGGCCACCGCAGCCAGAGAGATCTCATGACCACCCTGAATTCCGGCGACCATCGCTGTTTGTTCTCCGCGAGATCTCATGCGAGCGCTTGTACATGAAGATTTATATGCGATACTATGATGGTCGATGGAGAGTCAAGGTTACGACTTGACAAGAAAACTTCCTTCACGAAAGAACGCGATGATAGGAACTTTGCTCGCTCAAGTAGAGGAGCTGGAAGACGCGGGAACAGCGTCTCACCCTCGTTTATTGGGCAGCGGGGGCTTCCGGATGAGGATGAAGGGGATAGTCATTTGGGGTTGACCCTCGGGCAGGCGTTCCATTAATTCGTTGGAGGCGAGGCTTGCGAGGATCGAGGGGGGCGTTATGGTGGGATTGGGGTGGGGTGGGGTGAGTGCTGAGTAGATAGTGGGGTTTATGGGAGAGAAAGTGAGGAGGGCGGATAGACGGCAGGATGGAAGAGTGGAACGGAGGTGGAATAAGTAGATGGGTGTGTCCCAGCTCCATCAACGTATGCTACTTGCATGCGCGGTAACAACGGTCCTGAGGTTACAATTCGTTGACATCCGCTGGTTCTCTAGCATCAGTACATTCCACACGATCAAAATCCATAGCTTCTCATGCCTCATCTTTGGACAGCGCACTCTTAACGTCCTGATTTGCCGCTCGGCTCGTCTACTATTTACCACCCACACCCAAGGAACCACAGTGCGCTCGATCGGAATACAGAACCCCCTTCCCATCCCTTCCCATCCTCATCCCCTTATCTCAGTTCCTGCTCTTCTCATTCCCACCCCAATATCTGAACGACCGTCAATTTCCTCCTGATATCCTGAAGATTCAAACACCAAGCATCCGTAGCCCGCGTACCGGACCCTATCTCCCACGCCATTTCGCCGTGTCAAAACAACGCTTTACCCAACTCCGGAACGGAGCCGTTCAGGATGGATATTAAAGGTCATTTTCCGGCATCATTCCGGAGCTAAGTCGGGAAGGCGTGGGGTGGTAGAGTCGATTTGATAACCGGGGTTTCTTCTATCGAGATAATTGGGACATCCAAGAGATTTGCGCCAAGAATTTGCGCGGAGCGAGTAGGTCGTGGACATTGGCCATTCGCTTACTTACCTCTCGCGAAGGCGTGAGTTGAGATGTATGGATTGATCTTGGGGGATTGGATTGGGCAAAGTGGTCGTAGGTCGAATGGGGCGTTAGAGATATGAGGCGAATCAGCGCACAGCAACGTGAAGCCTTGAACGATAGCAGCCAAAAAGAATATCTACTTGGGGGTATGGTCGTACACTAATACTAAGAAATCGTGCCGCCAGCACAACCCCTACCCGATTTGCCTACACTGGAAATTCACAGCATCCAATCGAGAAGCCAATCCGGTTTAGTGTCCGGCGCAGGCTGCGTGATCTCACACTTATTCTTCGGCGTCAAGTATGCTCCCGCGTTGCTATTAAGAACTCGGATTAGCGATTCCACAGTCCGGGAAGCGTGCAGCCGTACCTGTACTGCAGGTAGCGACCATATTTCTTCGCCTGCTTGAGCGCGTCCTCGGAAATACCAACCGGATCTTGCGGTATCCATATTATGGGTGCTGGCTCTCTAGTGACGGGATCCTGAAAAGCAGCTTCAAGCCGTGCCTTGCGCTCCTCCGGGCTGAGATCCGTCAATTCGTCCGGATAGCTGGCAATAGCTGCCGCTAGCTGGTCAGCAACCTCACGCCGTCTCGACCTGTCGATTTGCTCTGGGAGGTGAGCCTGGATATGGGCGACTTTTGCTGCGGTCTCCTTCTTCAATTTTGATAAGGCTATTGATGATCATGGAGTCAGCATTTCCAATTCCTAGTAAACATTGAGCTGGTAGATGTGTTGTACGGCTCGACAGATCATGGAGGCGGCTAAAGGGGCTCGAAATCACATACCTCCCCTTGCGCCATCTGCCGTTGCAGACATGCTTTTCGGCTGTGAATGACTTGCGAGACCACCGTCTAGCGTTCCTAATGGAGTCCTTTCCGAACTCGGGATGTCGTTGCCGGTACCGCTGTCTTCTCCATGCCAAGATTCGCTGTCACGTGTGAGGAAAAGCCGTCGTTCGGCGTCGACGGCTGAATCTTCCTGTCAATGGATCGGAATTAGCGTTTCCTATCTCGGGCAAGCTTTGAGCTCTAGGATAATATCTCGTAATTCAGCGAGCTAGGACTCCGAATTTACGTACCAAAGTGACCGGTAAAAATTCGTAAAGAGGCCGCAGGTGCTGCTCCATTACAAAGTGAAATATAGCGGTCAGGATTAAGACGACGATCATGATGATGGCCTGAGCTTTACACGCCACTTTGTCCTCATTGTCTCGGACCAAAAAGAATAAGCCGATGAGTGCGATTTCCATAACGTAGATGCCTGCGAAAAGCTGCGAGATGGCGTTATTGAATAGCAACCCATGGGTATCGACTTTGTTCCTCTGAACGTAGTAGTAATTGTGTCTGTAAGCCACCCAGAACAGAGAGAACGTGACTGATACGAAGATTAGCATCAATGGAGATACAACGCTGAATATCATCCCTGGTTATTATGTCAGCTTTGCGCCATGAGATAATGACATCAATGTTGGCGGCTCATGAAGCTCGGTCTGCGAAGTGTTTGAGAAAAGGTTGTTGGGATGACATACCGATAACTGCAAAGTTCGTGAACAGCGAATAGACGTTACCCCACATCTGTCAGGGTCAGCTTTGTAGAAGGAGAGCGTCTTATTGCACCTACTTGATGCGGGATGGTTGTCTGCAGCCACGCTTCTTCTCGAGGCGTTTGCGTGAACCACTATCGATGATATCGGATTTAGTAATTCCAATGTCGGGTAACGCTGAGCGAGAACACGTACCGGCCAAATTGTTGTTATGTACAGGATGCGCAGGTATTGGAAGAGAACACTCCCACTGAAGCCTAGGGACTGAATAATGAGGTAATTGAAAAAGTAGTTCGCTGATGTGGGAATATTGGTCGCTAGGATGGTGGGAATGCTAATGGGATTGTTGAGGATCTTGGGTATAATATTGATGATGCTCGAAGCAACGGCCGTGAGCAGTACAAGCTCGATGAAGAGGAAGGTGAAATAGAAGTGTTGCGTGATGACTTCACGCTTGCTACGCGTAGGTGCGCCTGTTGACAATCTTGGAGTCAGTTTACGTCCAATGTCGGGTAAGTGTTCAATTGATAGACATGACCCCTCGAGAGCGGCACGAAAGGCTCGGAAACTACATACCCACTAATACTGCCAACTTTCGTGACAATGCGGGTACGAGGAGCTGGATCAACAGAGCAAGCAAGATGGATACGAGAGGACCTAGTAAGATTTAGCTGATTGAAAAGGAGCCGACTTGGACCGCAGAGCCTGGTGCAGATTTGTGCTCCATTGACCAAGCGGCTTACCTGATATTAACGATATGATCCACTGTGGCCAGTTCTGTAGCCAATGAAGCCAGGGAACGGAATAGCTGAGACCAGCAAGCTGAGACAGGAACCCAAGGATTGTTACTAATATACCTGTAATTAAAAGTCAGTATTTCCTAGTTCGGTCAAGCGTTGAATTCTAAGACAAAGTCTCATTCACGGTGAATCTAAGGTATCAAGGACATCATGAAGAAGGACATCAGAACGCCGAAAATACATACCCCAGAGTAACAGCATGGCTGCGAACAGGACGAGGGCAATGCAAGTCTGTGGATAATTTCGGAATTAGCCTTTTTTTCAAAAGTCGGCTAAGTATGGAGCTACAAGACATGCATCTCGAGTAAGAAACCGATACGACATACCCTGATGAAGCGCCCAAGAGACGTAACGCCCATGTTGGGCCAAATGATTTCATGTGGGGCGACTTCAAGAAAACGAGGAGACATTCGACCGGCCTTGTTGTGACTGACTAGACTGCAAGCCATGTGTGCGGCCATCTGTCTGTCGAATTGTATGAAAGCTGAATTCTGTTTCTTGAAAAGCTCCTCATCGTCCAGCTTTGGAAGCAGTTCATCGATCTGAATGGTCAAGCGAGCTATTCCTGTTCGCAGCCAGGCAATCTTCGGTACCTTCCTCTTCTCGCCAGAGACCCAGAATTTGAAACTAGAAGCAGGCTTCCAATCGCCACCTTTTCCCTGGACAAGAGAGATCTGCGAGGCCGTCGAAGGCTTTAGATACTTGTGCTGTCGACGAATTTGGTGTCAGCATTTCCCATGTGGGGCAAGCGTTAAGCTGTAAGACAAATTCTCGTGCAAAGCTTAAGGTATGTTTCGTGACCCTGAGGACATTGCAAGGGAGGAAATCAAGAATTTGAAGAGACATACCCATAGCTGCGTGTCCTCATGGCAGTCCACTTCAAAGGCGCTAAAGATTTTCCGATCCTCCTGCGCAAAGTCTGAATCATTCTCGCCGTCATGAAGCGAGTCTCGAACATTCTTCTCCGCAGGTTTCTTTGAAGTTGTTGCCTCTCCACTTTTCCAATAATTCTTGTTGACTAGTCGTAAGATCCTCAACTCTTCTTTCTCCAAAGCATGACGTAGACTTCGACGCCGAGCTACCAAGGCTCTCAGTGACTTGTAATCTAATCCGGAATCAGCATTTTCAAAGTTGGGTAAACGCTGAACAGTAAGACCTGAGCAGATCGCGCCCAAGGCGGGGCTCATGGCTCACGAACCTCGATTAACCCAAACAGTCAGCTTGCTCCGGTCGTCGTTATCTACGAAGACATCGTAGAGTGCTTCCAACGCCTCTTTGCTTCGATACTCGCTCGGTATGTTAGTGATAAGGACCGTCCTCGCTGAGGCCTTGAGCCTATGCTCTGGCGACGTAAGAAATCGTTGTCTGACATCGATAAAGTTGGTTTTTTCGCGGTACATTCTATAAAGCGCCCAAGAGATAACCATGATCGCGCAGACTAGGTGTGCCCAGTATCGGTTTGTCCTGGCGGGATCAACATTCTGCCATGACAAAGTATCGAGGCCGGTAACATTCCATCGTATAAGACTACCATCAGTAGTACTACGGACTTTGTTGCCCTTTCCGCCCAAGTAGTCAATGGGGAGTAGTATCGTCACAAGAATGGCCATTAAAGGCACGAAGATTAGGATTATCGCCCGAAGAAATCGAATGAAGAAGTACCTGTCAACAAATTCGGAATCAGCAGTTCTTTCCAACGTCGGGTAAGCGTCGAACTGCAGTCCAAAGTCTCGTGCATGGTAAATAGCAGAAAGCAGGAATCAGGACACCGGAAATACATACCCATCCAATCCGCACTTCAACATGAGTTCATCATCTCGAATGCTAAAGATTCTGCGGATCCAGTTGATTACCTTCGTAGGTACCGCTTCCACCCGCAGTCTGTCTTGTACAAGGTATGTTTTGGGTTGATAGATTCTTCGTCCCAGCTCCGAGCTTTTAAGCAAGAAGAACGCTGTAACTTGGAATCCGAACAGAGCTAAGCTGACCGCGATGTTAAGTACAAATGCCTAGCGAAAATCATAGTCAACATTTCCAATCTTGGGTAAGCGTTGAGCGGTAAAAGATTGTTCCGGTACCAAGAAGCAATGTGAAAATGGCGATAAGAATCTAAGTCAGTATGTCGAGTGTTGGACAAGCGTGAAGCTATTGGAGTGGGGCTATAAGGCATGTCTGTCCAGCAGGGATCTCCAAATACATGATTTCGATCTCAAGAAGTACCAAAGCGGCAGAAAGGGATCCGAGACAACGTACCTTCCACTGGATCCCGGCTTGGGCCTTGGCATCGGGCGGTGGGGCGTTAAAGATCGTATTAATGAAAGTACTGTTCCCACTCGAGGTACCGTTGGTGGTGTTGGTGGCCATGTCGATTGCTATCGGGAGTCAAGGGGTTTTCCCATCAAGAGGAGGCGTGGAGAACCGCAACGTCGTATCTGGATATTAACTTCGAGGAGGAAGTTACAAGTTACGATCTAGCCAAGCCCGCCCATTTAGGAAAACAGCTAGCCCGATCAGGTACCCGCTTCCATCGTGCAGGACACGATTGGTGGGTACATCCGCTGCCACGACCTTAAATCGCTCTAGGGTCATAATCATTGGGCGAAGACTATTCCGACGTACTGTACTATCATAGAGCATTTACTTCTAAAATTGTAGACAGAAGCTTCAACGCTTCAGATACCTATTTTCAACTTTATCTTGGCAGTCTGTGATAAGCAGTGTATTTATGCTTCTCAAACGCAGGCGGTTCAATTATCGTATGATGCCGGGTGATCTTTCAACTGTAAAGGATCTTAACGCGAGATCAGCCTCAGCCACGATAGACAGGACGAGTCCGACAGCCTCACCTGGTATCAAGAAGTCTGCTTCTTGATGCGGTTGGTATTCGTCATAGCTATTGAAGTGAAATGACCTGCACTTGAGAAAGTTTTCCGTCTCACAGCAAACTAACGCCATCGAATTGATCTGCCAAGAGATTCCATTGGTGGCGACGCCAATCTAATCCTCGACCGAATCTACCGTCATCAGTATGCTTGAAGTGAAGACATTGCACATGCACCGCAAGGTGCTCTGATTTCGTGATGTTTTGTAGCCGCTGTAGACTTTTGCGATCGAGATCCGTTTGTATAGTAGTAAAGTTTGCGAGACGAAAGTAATGTAGAGTCTTCTTATTGATTTCTCGACAGACAAGGCGTAGGGAGCGTAAGTCGACGGGCTCTTCGAAGGTAGCTATAAGCTCAATAATCTCGATAGCCAGGGTAGGGATTTTGGAAGACATCCTCCTGTTGCTTGTTTCTAGCAATCAAGCAGGAATAGGACCACCTTTGAGATTCAGTGGGGTACCATGTCAAGAGACTTGCGAGTGTCAAATCCCCCAGATTGAGTTTCGAGGTTGAGAATGAGCGAAAGGCTTTGCAGGAGCATCAGCGGCGGCCACAATAATCAGTTTAGTAGGGGTAATAGAAAGCTTGCTATGACCCATGAGCATTGTTGATGTTGGGGGAATACTACACAGAAAAGAGCAACGGGGAGGAGGGAGCCGTAGCTCTGGTGTTTCAAAGTAGTGCGGCGTGGGCGACGCAATTACCGAGTCGGTTGCGGGTCCCGGATGAGGTGAAGAAGGAGAACGGTTGGCCAATAATAGTCAGTGACGTTAAGGCTATCCGGTAGTGAACCGTAGAAATGGGATCGGACACTGAGGGTGGGAGTGCGCTCAGAGCTGATGGGGGGTGCTTTGAGAGTGCGATTCTCGCTAAGCCCACAGTAGCTTTGATTGGGGTTATTGAGCCCCAAGGGAATTGTAGAATCTCTAGGGTCAGTATGTTTCAGCATTTCAGGTATGAGAACCTGGGGTCCATTAAATTCATTACATTCGGATGATCTTTATCTAGAAGACTCTCACGGTGTACACAAGAAGCCCAGTCAGTCTAGAAACGTAGTATTGAAGAGCCTATGACCAGTGTCAGTAGGGCCCTTGCCCGTGAAACTGTTCTCCGAGAGACGAAGGGCCACAACGCTAAGATTCTTGTGTACTGCATATGTCTGAGGGAGCCTGGCCTTGGGCCCATGGATAAAGCCGGCCTGAACGACACCAGCGACAACCACAATGCGGACCGCATCATTTAGGCCATGAATATGCTCCACAAAGTTATGAACGGTGTCACCACTGTTCACCACCGAATCGACCAGCACAATGGTCTGCTGTCCCTTGAGAAGGTCGGGCTTGATATTTTCCGGAGCTTTGGCATGAAAGAAACTAGCAAGTGGGAATATGTCACTGACACCGAGAGCCATGGGTTCTCCCCCGCGCATCAGCGCCACGATTGTCGTTTGTCTCTCATGGCGAAGTTGATGCCCCTCTGTAAGCTTGCCCTGGACGTGCGGAATCGATATCTCGTCGAGGCCAATGATGTCGGTCAAGTACTCCGTCGCCAGATACCGTCCAATGGCGGCATGGGCTTCCCTCAAAGCCGGACCTGCAACTCTTGCGTCGCGCGTCGGCGTCATGAGGAGCTTGGCAGCTTTTTTGTTTGTCGTATGAAGGACCTGAGGGCCGCGACTTCGTCCACGGCGAACTAGAATGTCATCGCGAAATTGCTGGTCGGTAAGCTTGATCGGGGGCAGCTTGGTGAGATTCAGCCGTGGTGATACCGTGCCAGGCAGTAGAGCTTGGTGTGCCTGAAGACAGTTGTCATTGATGGCGTTTTCCAATAGCTTTTCCATCTTCTTGCTCCTGGTCTGCTCGTCACCGACTATGACGATGGCTCGATCCGCCTCCCTGAACATCTCCAAATCCAGCGGACCGTCTCCAAAGGCCCAGACATACATGTGATGGTGCTCTCGCAAATGGGCGACCAACGCTCCTTTCACTGCAGCAGTAACAACAAAACCATCTGAAATGCGTCCTCCACCGATGACCTTCACAGTCTTAGCCAGACCTTCTCTTTCCAGCACCATCTCCCAGACATGGCGGAGCCCAGAGGTAACAACTACTGCGCCAACATGTTCTTTGCCTGCCACAAGGCGCAATAGAGACAGCATATCGGAATAGAGCCTTACCGCCAACGCTACCTTCTGACAAATGGCGTCGAACTTTTCGGCCGCCTCTTCATACAGCAACATTGCTTGTCGGAAGGCAATGTAAGTGTACTCCAGTTTGCTACTAAACAGATCCTTCAAGGTCGAACCTTTGCCCATCGACTCCCAGAACATGTTGCCAGTGTCATTTGCGGCTAAAGTCTTGTCAGCGTCCAAGACCAACATCGTCTCCACCTGGCCTTGAGTAGCAAAGACCAATTCGTCCAGCCTGCTTTTAGCCTGGGAGAAATTGTACTCTTTGGTATGGCATCCGAAGTCGCGTAGGAGCGTTGAGACGTTCTTCAATAGCGCCGGTCCAGGATTCACCATGTTCAAAAGAATGCCGTGCTTGCGGCAGAGATCGCGCAGCTTGGTTTTCTCCGCCTGCTGCCATTGGGTTAGATCGGAGACGGATAGCTCGGGGCGATCTACTCTGGTCTTATCGGCTCGACGACGTTCAGCCACAAGCTCAGCAGGCGTGTCTAAGTAGATGAAATGGGAGTAAGTGTGCAGGTCATTCTCCGTGCATACTATGTCTGGGGCTTTCTTGACATCAGACCAGAAACCGAGATGACCGGAGACAACTGCAACCTGTCCGCTGACTGCGGAGCTCTTCCCGATGATGTCGATGGCATGCTTGCGCCAATAGTCCTTCGTCTCGTCATCAGAATTTCTAAAGGCAGTGAGACCGCCAGGAAAGGCAAGGTCAATCAATTCGGAGCTCTCATAGAACGCAAAGCGTTCTTGTCGGAATTCTTGCTTTAGCTGATGCATCAGAAACGTCTTGCCGGAGCCCGGGATCCCGTACAAGCCGACTACTACCGCTTTGCTCTTGGGGGCAGTCCAATCGACAGGGGTCATAGGGCGGTTCAGCTGGGAATCTGACGTGGGGGCAGGCACGCTGCTTGATGCTTTCTCGTTCTTGGTAGACGCCATGGTAATTTGAAGGTGTAGGGGAAGGTTGGCTGGAAACCTATTTCAACGATGAGGGAGATTGTGCAATGTCGGAGGTTGCTTGTGTGTGGTTGGATGGAGGTAAATCTGGGGCGTCAGTCCCGTCCATCATGTATCTGGTTAACATGAGATTCCTGGCCTCTCGATTAGCAAACAAATCTCCTAAAAGCCATCACGGGTTATTGCAGCGCCTTACTGTTGTTGCGTGCTTGATGGCGATGCACTTCACCAAGACACATGATCGGGTTCGATGCTCAGGCCGGGTTCTCTCCAAATCATAGACAAAGAAACAGAGTGCCCAAGCCCTATGGCCCATAGAGTCACCAAGAAGTTGGCTGCAGTAACACCGACCTGAGGGCCCCCCAACGAATTTGCCACAGTGACCATTTGGGAAATTGGGTGATTCAATTACATACAGTTGAAGATGATGCTCGATTATGTTTCTATATGTCTATCAATTAGACATTACCAGCAAGCCGGCGTCAGTTTGAAGCCCCGTCGAAAAATTGGCTTTGACGCATCAACCAGATAATATTTTGACAAACAGGATCGTTCAAGTACCCGAAAACCAGCGGTGGGCGAGTCGGCCGAGAGAGGCTTCCCACGCCTGATCGTCGGTGAATTCGGTTGCTCGCTGCCAGCGGTGACAGACAGCCTTGCCGTCACAAGGTCTCCAGCCGAACTCCTGCTATCTTGTTCAATGAGTGTGACAAGCGGTGGAGAGCTTCAAAGAGATTGCGGGTTCACTACCTGCCTGTAAAAAACCAACGACTGGAACTTATAACGTTTGCTGGCTCGCCTTGCTGCTGCTGAGCCTGAAGATCCCCGGACCCACATCTCTACGGAAGGAGTGGCCATACCCTCCGCAACATGTAGCAAACCTTCTTGAACTTGACTGGATCGATGTGATGACGGAAAGCCACTTCGTCCAGCTTGTAGTCTTTGCCGGGATTCACCACCTCGCACATCAAGTCAGAACGAGCGGCTTTGCAAAGAATAGCGGCGGTCCGATAGAACGCCCAGCGAGAAGTGAGCTTTGCCATCATGTAGGCGTAGATGAGGAGATGCGAGACGGCAAAGGGAGGCTGATGTCGGACTGGTGCTTCGTCGTACCGAGATCGGATGATGACAAAGAAGACATCGGATGTCTCACTGAGCTTATCTAAAGGTGTCTTCGCTTCCCGGCGTTCTTGCAACTCCTCTAGATAGCGGTCTCGATACCAGGATGGTTGTGATTGCCGAGTCAGACCTAGCATTCGGTACCATGGTCTTAACAACGTGTCGCCTGCTGGACACTTGCTCCATAGACCATCGAGCAGTCTTCTGGAGAACAGTAGACTTCGGTGGCCTATCATACTGTGGCACGCACGAAAAACCGCTGAGCTTGTTCACAGAACCTCCAATTATAAAGTAACCGTTTGGCGTTATCCGGGCGCATTGTTGATTTAAATATGATGCGAAACATCTCGGGTATTGCGCAACACCAGATCGTATGTCTTAGTGTTATCATCCCTGATTGATCCACAATGCAAGTGTCAATGTGATGCCGATAATGGAAGAAAGCGTGTGATTATGGCGACAGAGCCAAGGCGCTGCTCAGGTGCTGTCTTTAACCCTGTTCTGAACCCTAGAATCTGTTTGACCAATCAGCAACACACAATTAGTGCAGCCAAACCTAGTGCGTTACCCCCGTGCCGTCTACATTGGCTGATACTTTATAGATATAAGCGAGTATGACATATGTTACTAGGTAGGCATCACCAGCTTTATCAATTCGCCCCCATATCAGCTTGGTTTGCTCTGGCAAGATTGGCATTTTTCGACTGTTTGACTGTTTGGCTGTTTGGACGTCTGGACGTTTGAATAGCTTTAAAGTGAAGTTAGTTGAAATCCATGTGGCTCTCAGTCTAGGTGCCTGGCCCTGACCAAAGTATCACAGGTGTTCGCTCGTCCTAGCCTGAGCGGGTATTCCTCTTCCCTCGATTGGCCAGTGCCGAGCCTATTTGCATGGCATAGATTTCGTATCGGGCGAAGGTGAAAGGCTGGGCAGGTGTTAAAAAGTATAGCTTCGGCTTTCTTTCATAGCTAAATCTCTATTCTCTATGGAGGACTCTTGTCACACATTTTCAGGGCCTCTTTCCTCCAGAAATCACCTCCCTGCATACTGTATACGTACCTGTCTTTTGCGGCTGGTGATCTAAGATTTTGTTTGCCAATGAGCCGGCTAGCACTAGCTTGCTCCGGGTCGCCCTGATTCTTTTGAGATCTCCCATCTCCATACTTGAGCCAATTGACATAACGACGCAAAAAGCTTGATCATGGGCGAGGCTCGTCAAGAGCCCGAGGAAACGCTTGCATCTGCTTCGTCAACATCGCTCCGGAAACGCTGGCCACCTTGCTCCGTTGAGCATGCAGATATTAAAAGGTCGGCATTCGAGCTGCCACAAACGCCATCAGTAGAGGCAGCCAAATGATCTCCATTACTCCTCTCTTATCACGAGATTCCTGAATGGTATCAGGACAACGAGTATATCGTGTATGGCTACCGACCTGTGACCGATGCTGCTACTCGATGCTTCGCACAGCTGGTTTTACATGCACAACGAGACTCTCAATATCTTCTCACGTCTGGTACCTGCTGTATGCTCATTTGTTTGTGGAGTATTTCTCTGTCAGTTTTTCCTAATGCGGTGACCCAATGCGCCCACACGCGATCAAGTCGTCTTCGGCTTATTCCTTTTTACAGCAGTGGTCTGCCTGCTGACGCCTTCAATCTATCACACTCTGATGAACCATTCCGCCTCAGTATCCCAGCTATGGCTGTGATTTGACTATGTGGGCATTGTTGTTTTGACGTTGGGCGATTTTGTGTCCGGGATCTACCTGATCTTCTGCTGTGAACCAACCTTGCAGAAGCGATACTGGACAATTGGTGAACGCTTTCCCGCATTTCTGGTCTCTGAATACGGCTGATGAACGTGTCAGATATCGGCGCTATGCACCATCACTGCTCTAATCCTTGTCAGTCCCAACTTCCAAGGTCTCCGGTTTCGCACGTTCCTTGTTATAACATTTGTTTATAACGGACTGTCAGGCTTCGCTCCGCTCCTCCATCGTATCGAGTTGTTCGGTCCAAAGCAGATGAACAAGCAAAGCGGTCTACCTTACTATCTAGTCGAAGTGCGATTGTTATTCATGGGCGCTTTTCCCTATGCCACAAGTGTCCCAGAGTCTATAAAGCCTGGTAGATTTGACATTTGGGGATGCTCACATCAGATCTTTCATGCTTTGGTCATGGCGGCAACCAGTGTGCATGCGTATGGCATATTGAGATCATTTGACTACACCTATTAGAACAGACAGTGTGTGCCATGAGAGTACTTAGATGCGTGTCGCTGTACAAGGAATTCACATTCTGTGATATGAATCTCATGTCCGCGGATAACAAAATCTACATCTGGCAAGGCGGGACATTACTGGCGACTGTAATTGATGGATGATTTTCGAAGCTTGACTCAAACTGGAGAAGTATTCAAGAAGCGCTCTGTAATTCCACAGTACAGACAATATGTACTTAGACATTTCTACAATGAATGACGGTAGTGCCATCTTTGGCTTTTGACTCTAGCGTAGCTCTAATGCAGCCCTATAACTAGCTTCTATTCACGACGCGACTTCTGTCGCGATTTCACTACACCAGCTTCAGTTCCTTTTGACTGCCTCTAACACTCAATTGTCACTCCAGATCGCCAGTCTTCATCTCACCTTCCCACAGCATCAATCAATAAACATGGCAGACGGAGAGCAACTCGACCCCAGAGCAGGCGGCACCGAAGCCACCGCCAACAAGTCCGGCCCTGCGCAAACTGTTGCAGAAGGGAAGGGCAAGGAGAAGGCGCCCCCACATCAGGATGTGAGCATGGACGAGGACGAATCTGATGAGGATGAGGATGACAGTGCAGCGGAAGGCGCGGTAAGTAACGTGTGCCTATGTTACCCTCTGATTTGCTAAACAAAGAACAGGAGCCTGAAGGTATAGTCTCGGTCCCAAGGCGCATGCTCTTAAGGCGCTAATGTATGCTTTGTGCAGTGGAAGAGGAAGACGAGGACAACATGGAGGAAATCGATACAAGCAACATCGTCAGCAGCCGCACGCGTGGAAAAGCCATCAATTTCGAGGAAGCCAACAAGGCCGATGATCTACCGGAGTCAGATGACGAGGACGAAGACTTCAAGGGCGACGACGATGCGATGGAGGAATAGGCGTGCACTCCCTTGACGGTCGGTCGTTGAATTCATTGAGGTCTTGTGCGCATGACGGGCTCACGGTCGGCGACCCGTGGTTTGTGATCGAGAGGTACGCCATGACCGATGGCTGGCAGATTCAAAAGCATCTTTGCAAAGCATTCATGTATGATATTGGAACCTAGACAAAAAACCATGCTTATTGCTCGCTCAAACGCACATTGCTGAGCGGCTGCAGATTGGTTAATCATCAAGCTGTGACCTTGAACGTCATCACTATGGTTGTAAATGGTTGGATGCATTCATAACGTGGCAGTGTTTTCTTCACAACCGTTTCTTAAAAATTTCTCTTGTTCTCTAGAACCCTCTCATTTCAACGCTATTTCCGCGAATTTCCCAATCAGGAACTTCTCCCGCAACAAAGCCCGCTCAACTCCAACTCCCCACGCACCTAATAGTCACCTACAGAAGATGGCCCCCAACTTTCCAAGCAGCATCTCGAATCCCGTAATCATGAATTCTTCGCATTCCTCATACACAATCTGATCACCATCCCCTCAAACCTCAACATCCACCAGCTTCACACCCCAGAAAAGGCCACCTCACCCGCCCACGCCCACGCCCCCACACCTCCCTTCCCAATTCCCCTCATCCACTCATCTCCCCTCAAACCATGGCATCCTCCCGTTTCACCTCCTCCTCCTCACACACGCGCGACCCGCGCTCCGCTCTCTTCGATTCCTACACCGGCGACCGGAACCGCACGTCTAGCCATTCGCCAGCAGCGGCAGGCAGGAACCCTTATTCATACTCTGGAGGTGGGTATGCAGGGAATAGTGGGGGTTTCGGAGTGCAAAGGGGGATGAATGGGGGCGTTGATGGGAATGGGCCTGGGGGAGGAGGGGGTTTTAGGCCGGCGACGCCGAATAAGAAGTGAGTTTCTTGTGGCTGTTCTTTGGGGGGCAGTGGCAGAAATGGGAGGCGAGATGCGGGGAGTGGGTGCCATGGGCTTGACAAAGGGAAGTGTGAGAGCAAGTGGGACGGGGGAGGTGGTAAAGACGCTCAGGGTGTCCGGACGGATAATCGCAAAGAGCACAAAAGAAGATGGGCAACACGGAGACGGAAGAGCGCGATTTCCATGACACGAGGATGCTAACACACATCTTTGACCAGAGGCCAATACTCCGACGCCGTCCTCTCCGAACTCGAAAACCAAAACGACGCCCAGCTGGAAGGCATGTCCGCCAAGGTCAAAATGCTGAAAGATGTACGCTCTCTCTCCCCCTCTCCCCCCTCAACTCCCTTCCCCTCTCCCCTCTTCCCCCTCCCCCATCCCCCACCACCAAACTAACACCCCCCCTCCCCACAGATCACCATCTCCATCGGCCACGAAATCCGCACCTCCACCTCCCTCGCCGACACCCTCAACGACAATTTCTCAAACACACAACTACGTCTCAAGGGGACGATGGGTCGTATGCTGCGCATGGCGGAGACGACGGGTGTGGGGTGGCGGGTGTGGGTGGTTTTTTTTGTGGTTGTTTGGGGGGTTTTCGCGTATGTGTGGCTTTTTTGAGTGGAAGGGGGGGGGGGGCTAGGGGGGAGGAGATGGGGGTAGAGGGGGGGGATAAGGATAGAGGGGACGGAAATTGAGGTTTTGCTGTGTTTGGGCGAAAGCGCTTAAGATGGGTGTTATAGGGATGAAGGGATGGTCTTCTTATGCTCGAAGTCTTCGGACTCCATTATGCGTGTCTGAACAACGATAAAAAAAAGTTTGGCATTATGGCCTGTGTATAAGGCCGAAAGTCTATGTACTTTAGAGGCTCAGAAAAGAAACCCATTGGACCGAACGGGGAATTACAAGGCCAATCCGAGGAAATATGTCTCTATACGTTCGTGGTATCAGCCTTCCGACCCATATTTCCACGCTGCGAGTCGTAATCATCATATATCCCGTTTTCCATATCTCATGTCATCTCCCCACCTAACTATCATCACTTTCCGCAAACGCCGACCTCGCTCACTAGTTCTTCCTCCGTCGTTTCCCCCTCCCATAATCTTCCTCCTGCTCCTCCGGCGCATCCTCCACCGTGACCGCCGGACTCGCCACCTCACTGCTCCCCAGCGTCTCAACCCCACTGCCTCTCTCCGAGCGCTCATCCGCCGCGCCATCATACCCACCCATATTCGCCAGACCGCCGTCCGCATCACCCGTGGCAGCGGTCCCGAAATCAAAGTCCGGGATTTCGCCATTGGTGAAGTCCAGCTCCTCAGTGCCTTGGTCGTTGAAGTAATCACCGCTGTTGAAGATGGAGTCGATATCCAGCAAAGAATCCGAGCCGTTGTACTGCCCTTCCCCGCCCATCCCGGGAATACTTCCGCTGGGACTCAGCGGCGCCAGGCTCTGCGTTAGGTTTCCGACTTTCTGCTCTTGGTCCTTGATGGCGTTGCCTAGGAACTCGAGCTGCTCGCGCGTCAAGTCGAATTGATTCGTCTCCGGCAGCTGTGGAGGGTTCGGGGACGCCAGCGCGTTGTTATCGTTGCCACTCTCGACGCTGGAACCGGCCATGAGTTGGAGCACGTTGTTGCGCTGGTTGGGGGTGAGCGGAGATTTGCCATCAGCGGTTTGTAGGTGGGATAGCGCTTCAGGGAAGTCCATGCGGGTACCAGGGGGAAAAGTGTTTTGGGCGTTGTGAGAGTTGATTAGGGACATAATGTCTGCTTCGGGTTGCTGCTGCTCGGAAGCGGCGCCTTTATTGGAGGGCCGGAGTTTGGGAGACTGAGAAGAGCGATTGGAAGTAGCGGGGGAATGGAGTTCCTGGATGTGAGGGGAGTGGGCGTCTGGACCGCTTTGTTGCGAGAAAGGTGGTTGTTGAGCGGCGTTTGGAGAGAGATACGGCTGTGGTTGGGCGTTGGGTGTCGCTGCTGTAGAGTTGTTGCCTGACGGGGGCGCTTTCAGGAGCAACGGCTGCCTCTTGAACAACGGCTGGTTTTGATTGACATTGTGTTCATTAAAGTCGCCCATATCGACCACACTACCTTGTTGCTGTGCGTCCTGTGGGAAAGCGCCTGCAAGCACATTGCCAAAGTTCTGCACGCCCTGGCCTTCGGAGAGGCTCCGATTATACACTGTAGCAAGGAAGGTTAACATAGCATTGATAGAGTTTTCATGCCTATCGTGTAAGGTTTGGTAGGCTTGTGCTCGACGCTCGTTCTCTCGCGCCATCTGCTGAAGTACTTCCGAGATCACTTTCTGGTTCTTTCGAACCTCGGCGAGTTCCTGGTGTATGGCTGCCAATTCATCTTGGGAAGGGGTGACGCCCCTGCCAGAATTACCTCTATTCGCATTGCCGATTAACAAGGGCTGTTGACCACTTCTCTGGGCTGCAGTATTATCTTGTCCACGGCTCGCAGGCGCAGGGCTGTCGATGTCATAAGGTTCGTCACCATCGTCTTCCATGTTTGCATCGTCCTGCTTGGATCTTGTGACTGCTTTGCCTGAGCCTTTACCTTGAGGGTTTTTTGGCTTCTGGATCAGCCAGAGCAGGTTGCTTCGACCGCGTCGAAAATAAGGATGGTAGTACTCGGAAGGGCTCTTGTCTTTTCTCTCGCTTGCGCGCATTGAATTGTCCGAAAGCCCCACCTTCTTATGAAAGCCATACATGTTGAGTTGTCGGACGAAGGACGCATAGTTCTTGTGCTTGAAGAGTTCAGGTATCAGGGTCCTAGCGAACTCGTCCTCATCTACGACGATGAACGAGTCGCCCTTATCTGACCAGCGAATGAGTTCCGTGTTTCGATCCTCGTCGAGGAAACTACATGAAGTCAGCCTAGCCCAGGGTTTCGTAGATCCTGGACATTTTACCTGCTCAGCTTCTGGACGAATGGTGGGATTTGTTTTCGCTTTGCCTGCGTTTCCCTCTTCGCTACATCCGCTTTTCGATCTAAATCGTCATTCTGATTGAGCGAAGCACCACTGGCAGGCTGTCCTACAGCATCCACCAGGACTGGCCATGTTCCATTATTTAAACCATTGTAATCGGCCCTCGGCACTAGTTGCTGACTTGTAGACCTTGTAGCGAGCTGATCCGAAGGCGTCATGGGCAATCCGTGCGAATGGCCCGTTTCGTTGTAAGGACTCGATTCATAGCTGTTCGAAGGATCCGGGTATGAGTTTCGATTCTGCGGAGGCCATTGCAAGTACTGATTCGTAGCCATTGGGCTTGCCCCAGTGCTCTGTGTGATACCCGTGGTATTATGATTGGTGGAGGGAGCAGTGTCGAGAGGAGACGATCCTGGCGCGGGGCGTTTCCTCGTACGCACTTGCGACATCGACATGTAGGCCTTCGCTGGCTGACCAGCAAAATATTGAGATATAGTCAAGTCCTGTACAAGCTGTCAGGTTGCCTAGGCGCTCGGTAGTTGACTCTAGCTTCTTGGAGCTCGGGACCAAAATTGGTAGTGCCGGGGCTGGATCAGTAGTCTCGGTCTCAACTGAAGCTGTTTGTTGGTGATCATGAGTTCCACGACAATGGTAAAGAGAAGGGCCGGGATGGCGCTAGTATGGAAAGTGAATGGCAGTGTGAAGAAGAGGGCTATAGCAGCCCGCTGATAGAGATGGAGGGGTTCCGGCCAATACTGAAGTGCCTGGCTCGCACTCGAGCTTTTGCAGCTTCCAAGAGCAGTGTCTAGGATTATTCTAGAGCACTGGAGGACTGTAGAAGGTGGTGTTCCGGAGCTATAGAAGGCTGCAGCATATTTATCGCAGGAAAGTCATTAAGCGTCAATTGTTGCAGCGCATAGAGGAGAACAGAACTATACAGTACAGCTCAAGAACAATTTGAATTGTCAAGCAGCACAACACTTGATAGAATGCGACAGTGATGTCGTTGAGCACCGGAAAGCTTTATGACAGAGCATGATCCGAGGTGTCTCAATCAAACAAGCGTCATGGCTGCCTTCCGATTGGTTGTGCACCCGCGAGGCGCTTATGGAAGTACCATGCACATGTGTAGTCACTTCGTCTCTAGAAAACATAAACTAATTTATGTAACTCCATTGCTCTCATTGACATACATTCTTCAGGAACGATGCTTCTGCTGTTTGCTATAACAAATGACAATGGCCAGCTCCTATAGAGCATGTATCTCGCACAATGAAGGCAGAGTGACATAGCTGCTCGGACTCTGGGACAGGCACTTTAGCTTACATGCTGGATCTGCTTTCGTCCGATATGTATTCAGTCCTTGCCATTCGATCAGAAGTCCGTTCCTCGAGATGTCCCGCCGACGATCGTTTGATAGTCCGTCTTAATCATCGGCCGATCTTACTCATTTTCCACATACGTCCCGTAAGGGGAATCAGTTGTGTCTCTTGACTCTGAGCATGGTTCCTCTAAGCACGGCTATGCAAGATCCGAGACTAAGCTAGACCCTCCCTTCGCCACTGGTCCTGTATGATGAGTTTCTTAGAGGAAGGAGATAAAGGAGCCCTCCCCATTGAGCGACTCTTGTTTGAGCACTCTGATGAAGATACGGTAAGGCTAGAGCCAGATCGAAACCATAGCTTTGGTGCTTTGAGTGTGTGACTCTGTCTCAGACAGGGATATCGTGGGGCTTATCGCTAATTGTAATTCTTAACGCAGCCAGGGACAACGCCGGAAGAGAACATACCAATCCAGCCTGTATATACTTGAAAGTATTGAAGACGGGCTCTCTTAGTATAGGTAGCACAGCAGCACATTGCAGGCAAACAAAGGGTGAAGCTCATCTGTCAAGCCCTCCTCCAACCGCAACACATCCTAGGGTCGTTACGCTCCTCAACCTATACAGGAAAGGTTCACAGCTCAAAAAACAAAAGAAATGAGAGAACATACCTTCTTTGGGGGAGCTCGACACGGTACTTGAATTCAAGTCCCGCTTACCATGGCGGCCGGTCGCTCGATGCGCTCGGGGTCCCCATATCCGTCCTCAGTTGGCCAAGGTGAGGGAAATGCACTCGCTCGGGTTCGAACCATGGCCTCGAAGGACCCTTTAGCTCCACAAACTTGATGTTCAAGTTTGGGTCTTAAGTGGTCCCGCGGTTCGAACCCCGTTGAACTACGTAGACGGTTAGTGGGATAGAGCTCATTCTGAAGGATTATAACGTCAAATAAACAGCTGGCGGAATGCCGGGCGACTTTCACACCAAGCCACACTTCTCTCGTAGGGTGGGCGAAAAGGAGACCTGAATCGATTGCAGTCAAAGGAGAGGTATCATCTTTCACAGGTCTGATTGGATCTTTTCCAGGCTGCTGTCCCCAGCGCATCCTATTTGTATTCCAATCCTCACCCTCCTAGACCTATTGGGCTTGGTGAAACCCTACTGCAAACAAACTTGCTATTATTCACAATGTACGCCCGGCTTGTCCTCCGAGTCCTTCTGATATATCATACTTTTTGTTTCAGTGGTTTTCATGTGCTTGAATCTTTTCGTCGTTTTTCTTGTCTCTATCGCTCCTCTCACCATTACGCAATGTACAGCCATTTCCCAGTACCTTGTTTCATCTCCAAGCTACCATCAAGAGTGCAGCGTTCCCGAGAAAGCTCACTAGCAAACGTCTTATTTCGCATCAAGGATGGCCCCTGAAATGTGCCATACCTTTGCTCGATATCGTCTGCTACTCAAACAAGTCACCAACTCTCACAATTCGATATCGCAAGTAGGTCTCTAGAAGGGTCGTGCATTACCAAGAAGGTTCAAGCATCTCTCCAGCTTCCCCAGGTTCATCCTTCACGAGCACCACTTCATCCCTCAAATTCCCCTCAACTTCAAGTTCAGCGGGCCGTTATTCGACCGAGGCATGCAAAGCGCATCCCACCGTGTCCAAAAACGTGAAGTCCTCCTCCACCTATCCAGCACATCTCTCACGAGCACCCTCATCCCCCAACCCACAATCCATACACCACTCCCTCCCCACAAACCACTCCCCTCCAACACCTGAAACAACTCCACCCTCCACCCCATCCGCCTCATCAACCTCGCCCCCATCATGTGGGCAACCATCACAACCACCGAGGAGCTCACCTTCACCACACCTACCTCCACTCCACAGCCAACCACCCTCTCCACCACCTCTTCATCCCCCACCCCCGCCGCACCCACCACCTCCCTCTCTACCATTACCACCACCGCCCCTTCATCCCCAAACCCCCCCCCCCCCCCCCCCCCCCCGCACCCCACAACCCCCCCCCCCGCCCCCACCCCCGCCCCCCCCCCCCCCACCAACCACCGG
>JAABUQ010001106.1_pt1 | contig 59951 bp, 58 predicted proteins | sample 5560001 | NCBI WGS metagenome assembly JAABUQ01 (sample SAMN10711888, study PRJNA513371) | rock metagenome | isolation source: Antarctica rocks | place: Antarctica: Victoria Land, Finger Mt nord | collected 2015-12-18
TGTCTTGGACGGGATGGTATGAGAGGGTTTAGGGTATGAGTGACACGACCGTGACTGGGGGGGGAAGGACATATTACAGATGTCCATTTTCTTTTTTCTTCTCTTCTTTCTTTTTCTCTTTTTCTGTTTCTTCTGGCCCTGGGATTGATAGAGTTGCCACTCGATTACTCTCACACTTCTCAGATACCTTAAGATGCCGAACCCGGCTTTCCAGATCTCCACGCCACATCGCCGCACAAATGCCCCGTAGTATCATATGCAAAACGCAACCCCCCCTAATTCCCATCCCCATCCCCTTCAGCCGTAGTCACGAATGCCCTCATCCCTTCATGACCTCGTGCCCCAGAGACCCCCTCAGCTGAAACCTTCGCCGCTTTCCCTCCCCAATCTTCCCCCTATCCAGTTTGCCTCCCTCTCACAAATTTAACCCTTCAGCTGAAATACTGCCGCACGGTCGCCTGCGACTCCGGACTCAAGGTCGCGATAAGCTGCCCGGCATCGATGCCCGCCTCTTGCACCAGCTGCTTGCCGGCGGCGGTGACACGCTGCGCGGTTGCGCCTTGCAGCGTTTCGGCTTCGAGGGCGAGGCAGATGGCCATGAAGCAGGGTTGGGCTGTTGCTGTTACTGCTGGGTTGTGTCTGTTCGCATTGTTAGTGAAGGAAAACTAAGAAAAAGATTGGGGTTGGGGAAGGAGGAGAGGGCAGGGAAGCGAGGAGAAGGACGTACTGATCAATCAACTGCGCCAAAAACATATACGCGTACGGCGCAGCTTCTTCATCGTTGACCACAGGGAGGGTGTTAAGCCAGTGCTGCACCACTTCCTGGATATTATTCACTTTGCTTGAGTTGGCCTGGAGGATCTTTGCGATGCTGGCGCATGCGTTCTCGGTCGCAAAGACGTGGTCGTCTTCTCTTGCTTCGGGCAGCTGGCATACTGCAAACAAGAGCGGTAGACTCTCTGCTACAAATGTAGACCATGGGGCGCCGCCTTTTTGTGCGGCGATGCCCACGCCGTAGCATGCGGCTTGCCGATTTGCGGGGACAGGGTCGCGCATACCGTCGATAAGAGGTCGGCGGATGTGGTCTTGGTAGCTCCAGCTCTGGTCGCCACAGAATTCGAGCACGTCGTCCATGATGCACAGCGCCCATTGTCGTTGGGTGGAATCGGTGCTGGTGATGAAGGCGTCGTAAAAAGGTATGAGGCGTGACCAGGAGGGGAGGAAGGAGGTTTCTTGATTCTTGAAGATGGTGTGGAAGGCTTTGTTCATGTCGGAGAGGAGGGTTTGGTCGTCTTCAATCGCGAAGAGCGTTTCTTCGGATTCTTCTTCGCCCTCTTCGATTTCCTGCCATTCTTCGGCGCGTTGTTTGACCCGGGTCTGGTAGTCTTCTAGGGTCGAGCGGGCGGATTCTGTGAAGGCTGCCATGTGTGCTTGGGTGAGACAGTTCTTGCCGACAACTTCGACGGATTCGTAGAAGCATTGGTACATTTCTGCCAGGGTGTCGATTGCCGGCTCGGCACTCAGGACCTCGAGGACTTTGTCGATTGTCTCCTCCCAGATCTTTTGCAACATTGGTGACCTCTCACCGTGGGCCTTTTTGACAGAATTGAGAAGGACCGGTACGCTCTTGGCAGAGGCTACTCTTGTTGGATCGTGGAAGAAGAAAGCTAGTCCGGGCAGAGAGACGTTCTCCATGATCTCCATCACGTAAGGATCAAAGGCGCCTTCAAGGATTTGTGAGTAGATGACGATCAATTCGATAGCCATGTGCTTCTCATCTAATATAGAGGTCTTGATGCCAATGACTTTGCCCTTCAATGGAACCATTTCCCAACCGTCCTCTTGCTGAGCTTTGATTTGATCTTCGTCATCAAGAAGTTGAATATCAGCTTTAGCACCTGCGAGTTGCATTAGAGGTGGCATGACACCACCGAGGTATGGCACAAAATCTTGGCCCAAGACTCGGCACATTCGGCCCCAGCAATGTAACAGATACTGCGATTGTGGGTCGTCTGCGTCTGTGATGTTCTCTGCATTTCAAAAATCAGAAACATGATATAGGGGTACTAAAAGTCACAATGGACTTACGTTGTATGTTGCCGAGGATTTGAACAAGATTCGTTGCATCGACTCCCATCCGGTCCTTGCCAACAGCCAATGCTAGCAAATCGTCAGCTTCTCGCATCAATCTATTCCAAGGCCATATTTACCAATCAAGGTCGCGCACTCCATTGCTTTCGACCTCAGTAGTCTAAGATCCTTGGACTGCTCCTCCTTCAAAACATTAAACAGCATGGGCATCAGGGTATCGTAATATTTGCCAAACGCATTTTCCGCGGAATCAGCAATAGTGGCAATGGTGGAAAGAGCCTGCTCTTGCACGTATCGTTTCGGACTCGAGAGAATGTGGAGTAGGCGGCTCAGGAGGTCGTCGAGATAGGGTTCGAGAATAGCTTTCTCAGCCTCTTCGCAGAAATTGACCAGAGCGGCTGCGGCGTGCGATTGTATCCGAGGTTCAGGCGAGTCGAGGACGGGAATGATGTTTGAAAGAACAGTTTGATGGTACTTCTCCTGCATCGTGCCGGCGAAGTCTGTGCTCATTTGACCCAAGGCATTGCAGCCCGCCCACCGTACTCGTGGATGAGGATCACGTAGAGCAGGAACGACAAGATCCAAGACTTTATCTAACTCCTCGACCATCAGATCTCTGCAACCCTCTGAGATGGCTGATATTGCCATGAGTGCGGCATGACGGTCTCGCCACGCCTGTGAGGCTATCATGCGTGGCAGCCAAATAAAGGTGGGTTGCAAGATAGCTGGTCCTCCTAGCTTGTTAGCCAGCCGATCCATACACTGCTCTCCGGCAACGTGATTTAAATCACTTTCTTCCACGTCGAGATCTTCTGATAGGTTCCATTCGGCTGCATCATCGTCGTCTTGGCCTACGTCCGTCATGAGACTCAGGCATTGAGTGACCATATCTGTAGTGTACGAAGGATCCTTTTTGCATAATGCGGAAGCATAATCCGCGAATGTTCCCATCAACTCGAGAGCGTTTTGCCGAGTCTGGTCGCCGAGTTCCTTATCTGAGATGACAGAGATACTGAATTGGACGAGATTGTGAAAGAGGTGCTTGAACATCATCGGCGCTTCCTCTGCAAGCTCTATCAGTGCCACCAAAGCCTTTGACAAGTTGTCCGAGTCGCCCGAGTCTTTCATGGGTGGTAGGATGTTGAGTAATTCGGGAACTAAGGAGTAGTATTTCTTCTGCGCCTTCTTTTGCACGACAGCGAAGAAAGACGAGAAGGCTTCCATTGCTGCTATTCGGACCTGACCATATGTAAGCAGCTAGCCTTAGCAAAGCGACACTGATAACTGTACAGTAAAATCCTCATCCTTGAATCCCCTTGTAAAAGCGCCCACAACTGTGTCCTCGTGCTGAGATTGGATAATGCCGGGGGTGGTCGTAAATATTCGAAAAGCCCCCTCTCTCTGCACAGGGTCTGGCGATTGACTAGCGACAAAGAGCACTTGCAACAGCTCCAGCCACGGCTCATCGTTGTCTGAGTATTGTCTTGCGATCTCGGCAACGGCGTCGCCAATTTTGTGCCTTACTGGGGGCAGCGTCTCGCGTTGTAAACATTCCAGCAGCTTTTGTCTGATGGCATCTTTCTGTTGCGGCGGTATCGTCAAGAACAATTCTTTCGAGTCCTCCATACCCGGTCGCTTCCTTGACTTCGAGCTCATGCGGCGGAACAGGACAGCTGCGAACGACCGCGTCTGTACATGTGCACACAATTAGTATGACGCCCCTCGCCATAAAGTGGGGTTCTTCGTGTACCGACGGCTCCTGCGATATCTGTATCTGCTCCACCAAGCCTATCAACAACACCGCTGGTCTACCTATCACCCACTCATTGTTTAATTGCTCCTCGGCAAAGGTACGTGTGACGTTGTCGGCAGATGAAAGGCCTTGGAGCAGCTGCCCCAAGGCCTGATGTATTTCGGGGGCGAGTATCGACATGGTGATGGCCTGGTGGAAAAAATCTTGAGGGCTGCCCAGTTGTTTTGACAGTCAACCCGCGTCGCTGAACGCGGCACCGTATATGGGTTATTGAGCTCAGAAATCCTTACTACACAAATAGATCAATCGGTAGAAGGAAAAGACCAAGGCTTCCACTGCCCCAGAAATCAAGATCAAATCCAACGGGATATTCGAAAAATGCAGGGTCTTCGTAGTCGCATGTGCATGAGGATTGGTGGGAGCGTGGGGGGGGGAAATAAAAATTTAAGTAGAGTCGCGGGCGACCAGGCGCCTGCCGGAATCCTTCTCGGAACCTGTCGCGCACTCAATGTAAATACTTACCTTTTGATAGACGGTATCAGGGGGAACAAGACTGAATTATATAGAACATACATATTCGTCTAATTACGCATGCAAGCCTAGAGCTAGGACTGTATACATCAGACCGAGACGCCGAACAATAATTAGTATGCTATGGTATGTTATACAGCGCCTACGAATCCGAGAAAGCAAGGACGACAAAACCCTCCAGTTCTTACGTATCTCGCCAGATGGTGGTATGCCTCGAACGGTGTTAGAAGAACAAGCACGATCAATCAAGACCGACTCGATCGGCTGATAGTAAAAACCCCAATGATAACCACCGCCAGCGTCACAATCGCCCCTGGCAACAGCAAATCATTCGGTACACCCGGGATCATGGCCTCCTCCTGTTTGCCTTGAGGAGCCGGCTTTCGCTCTTTCTTGACCGGCGTAGCCATTTCGTCCTCGTCCTCCTCAAGTTGCCTTCTTCGGCTCTTCATGGTGGATGAGGGCGGTGTCAAGGGTTTGGCAAGCGCTGGTCGCGGATCCACTGTCGCTGTCATTGGTGGCTTATCGGGGTGGTGAACAAAAAGGTCCACTTTCTCCCGGTGGTGTTGACGAGAAAGCGAGATAGCGTCTAGGAGGTCCCTGTCGACAGTGATGGACACAGTGTCGCCTTCATTGTCAAGGTAGCTCAGCGCATAACCAGAAGGTAAGAGCTTCCCATTCTCGACAGATGCCTCGCCGCCTACTGCGTCAACTTCTCCGCCCAGCTTCGCAGTAACATTGGCAACAAGATCCTCTATACCTGAAGAGGCGACGATCTGTAGCTTATGCACACGACCACTGGGGGCCTTGAATTTGAAAGGGAATGGCGTGTGCTCCAACAATACAGGCGATGGCTCCGGACTGATGGATCTCGAGTCATCGTCCCCATTATGTGATGCTGACTCATGTGGCTGTACGCTATCTACACGTTCAACTGCTGGCCGGTGGAGATCGGGGGTCATGAGTGATCGGTGACCAGGAGTGTGGGGACGATGGCTGCTTCCTTCACCGGACATCATCGATTCAGAGTCATTATCCAACGAGAGCCAGAATTTACCCCACGCTGGTCCTTCACCATCTCCGGTGGACATTGAGTTTATTTGGTCAAGGGTTGCGTAGGTCAATTTGAGTACGTCGACCATGCCAACGATCTCCCCTGGCTCATTCATAACCGGAAGGTTTAGGTAATGGCCATCTGCTTCGAATTAGCAACCATCGGAGAGAGCAATTGAACTATACTAACCATGCATCTTCCTTAAAGCTGCCTGTATACTCATATCCATGGGCGCGAAATCAGGATGCGGCGTCATGACCCTGACAACGCTACAATTCGCTGGGTCCAATCCTGGTGCAATGACCCGAAGCACCACATCTTTACTCGTGAAGATACCAGTTATAGACCCTTGATCCTGCACCAACACCGCAGTTGTATGGTTCTCTTTCATTAACTGCGCAGCTTCCTTGACCGACGTCCTCACCGACACAGTAGTAGGAGGTAGGCCATTCAGAACAGATTCCAGTGTAGGTCCCGACATTTTCTGCCTCACAGCCTCCACGTACTGTATAATCTGCTGCGGCTGGCTAGACCCAAGCTCCGCCTGCACGCCCTCAAGGGCATCGTAAAGCTTCCTTGAGGAGCTATAAGCACGTTCTAGCTTCTCCATGGCGTCGTAGAAACATTTTGTGATATCCAAGATCCCGGAGATGTCTTGATTCTCGTCCATGACCGGTAGATGTCTGAATCCCTTTGACACCATCAGATTCAAAGCGTCTGTAGCACTCGTGTCCGTACGTGCACACAAAGGGTTCTTGGTCATGATTTCGGATATGGTGATGTCTCGGGCTTTGATGCCGGCTCCAACCACGCGAAACGCAAGATCTTTTGCTGTGAAAATGCCGGCAATTCGATCATCGTCGTCGGTTACGAGAACGCAGTCTTCCCTCTTCGCAGCCATCAGCTGGGCAGCCTCGGCCACAGTAGTGTTGGGCTTGATCTGAAGGGCCTGGCTAGGCTTGAGAGCAAGCACTGTACCAGGAGGCGCTTTGCGGGTATGTCGTGCTCGACCTGGATTCCCTTTCTTCTTATTGAGGTCCGCTTCCATCTTCTTTCGGATAGCCTGCCCAAGAATGTCAATAATCAACACAGCACCGTCGAACGGGTGTTAGTACCTCATCACGCTTCGTCTGCTTCTGCCGACTCGCACTCAGCGTCGAAGTTCCATTCTCACTCTGCATCGCCGAACTCGCATGTGACTCGAGCTTAGGCCGTGGGATGTTGGAGGGACTGCTCTCGAACGCGGGCATCTGGCCTCGACCTTGACCGCGGCCAGGAGTGCCTCTGTATGTACCTCCAGGAACGGACATGATGCCAGCGTCAATTGGTTGGCAACGAGATGGCTGTGGGCGCTTGGGGAGAGTGTTGGCTCCGTTTTACGAGCGGTAAACAATGGGAAAGGGTGTTCCCCTCGGGGTTTCGGGAATTGGCTGGTGCCAAGGCTTCATTCCATATCGAGATGATTAGATAAGAGCAGCGCTAGTGGTAACCTAAGCGAGACACACCAGCCAAATGCCCTTGCGATGACAAACCCCTTCAACCACGTCTCTTCACCACAGCAGCCTGTTCTCAAATCTCCGTGAGCTCCCTTCCACTCCAATCTACCGTTCACATCACTCACACCTCCCAGTCCCGCAACCATGGTCAAAAAGCGAGCATCCAAGTCCGTCCCCCCCCACACTCCCCATCCCCAGTGCAAACCAGCAAACTAAGACGCCCCTCGCAGCGGCCGCAACAAAAAAGGCCGCGGCCATGTAAAGCCCATCCGCTGCTCCAACTGCTCGAGATGCACGCCCAAGGATAAGGCGATCAAGAGATTCACCATCCGAAACATGGTTGAAAGTGCTGCTATCCGTACGTTGGGCGCCCTGCCATCCCTGCTTTGCTTCCACGGAAATATATAGAAGGGAGGCAGCTCCTTATGGGGATGGGGACTAATATAGCAATGATTGATAGGTGACATTTCCGACGCCTCCGTGTTCCCCGAATACGCGGTTCCCAAGATGTATCTCAAGTTGCAATACTGCGTCTCCTGCGCTATCCATGGGAAGATTGTTCGGTGAGTGCTCTTTTCGGAGACGCGGATGGGATGCTGATGTCTTTTGGTGCTAGTGTGCGATCGAGGGAGGGAAGACGCAATCGTGCTCCACCGCCTCGTGTGAGGTTCAATAAGGATGGCAAGAAGATCAATCCGCAGCAGGCGGCCAAGACGGCACAGGCGTAGATGGAAGGGCGGAAGATGCGAGGTTGAGCGGTGTGGTAGAGCACTGGGTGCCGTATTGTGCTTCAAGAGCGATTTCTAAAGAAATTAAAGACTTGAAAGTTCAAACGCGACTACGGACAGCCAGTGGTTTTTTCAAAGGCCATTTGTGGTCACATGGGATTGTTGAATATTCGTATTTCACCCCTGTCTTCTGAAACATGCCATGACAGAGCCCCGCCCACTTCGAACGCCCATACAGCCCTCGCTAACCCACTATGCACCCATGCTCCAAGCGTATGCACCAAAGACGCCCACAGTGACTGCTATGACGATGCCTGGTAATGATACAAAAGGCCGCCCGACCGAAGCCCAAGGGCCTGGTGAATCTAAGGAAAACTTAAGATCCATCCAGCTTAGCGTGCGTGCGGAGGCTGACCTTCATCCTCCTTCCTGCGGTCCTCTTTTCTGCTGTCCTCTTTCCTGCTGTCATTCGTCTCAGCTTCCTTTAAGTCCAGTGTAATGTGCTCCCTTGCCAACTCCTTTTCCTCAAGCATAGCGGCTTTGATGCCGCCAGCCAGCTTTCTGAGTTTTGGCGACGGCTGGCCTGACCCGTAGGCTGCAGCTTGTTTTCTGTCAAATTCTTCACGCAGGACGTCATACAGGAACTGATACTGGGTGTCCGTTTGCACCATCATCATGCGTTGCTCTCGGAGTTGGGTTACGACTTCATACACCATATCCTCTCCTTCCTTTGCTTTGGCTACCGCGCCAGAGTCTAACTGAGCCAGGAGGTACTCCAAGGCAATGAACGTTCCGGAGCGTCCGACACCGGCGCTGCAGTGAATGGTCCTTGGATTCTCAGGAGCACTGTTCTTCTCTGCTGATGACTTGACAAGCTCTAGAAGCTCTAACCGGTCTTCATCTTCCGGCACACCATGGTCCGGGAACGCGGTGAAAAGCATATGCCAAACAGTCTTCGTCTCCGAGCCAACCTTCAAGCATAACTTACGAATCTTGGTATTCGAGCCCGACTCTGAAGAAAGTTCAAGAAAAGAAACCTCGCATTTCAGATCTCCATCCGGGTCTCCTTCGATCTTAAATGTGATCGGACTAGATGAGGCATCCAAGGGGAAATATTGGTAGCACTTTTCCTTGCCAGATTCCTCCGTGGGTGTAAGCATTACGATGACGGCGACGTTATTGGTCTCATGCCAGATCATCTGCCAGAAATGATCGAGAGCGAGCTTGGTTGGACCCTTTCGTCACAAGACTTAGTCTGGGTCAGAGAAAGGGGACATTAGCTTACCTGCGTAGCAATGTAAGACGTCTGTATTCCTGTGATCGGGTCATGAAGAGAAATGGGCGACGCATTGATGTAGTCCAAACTCCCCTCGGCGACTTTGAGATGAACCCGACAATTGTCCCACGGTAGAACGTTTGAGTACCTGTTCCTGAGAGCCATACGTGCATCTGTGGCCTGCACCCATTTGGAGCCTGGATTATTCCGACCTTGACTAAGCCGAAGTTGTTCTTGCCATTGGATGTCAGTGTATTTAGCGGAGATATCTAAGTACGGCAGCAAAATTTAGTGCATCATTCAAGAGGAGCGGCATATGCATGATCGCCTATGCGCCAACAGCAAAGCAGCTTACCGGCTCTAGTCTGACGCAGGAACTGGGGCAATTCGAGAATTTCCTCATGCTCTTCCGTCTTTGTGGCTTTGTTTGCTGAAGGGGATTCCATTGGTTTTAGGCTAACCTGTGAGCGAGCCCGTTTCACGGCCGTGCTGAATCCTTTGGCAAATGGAGCCGCCATGAAAGCGAATTTCTGCGTCACATTTGCGATCCGGGCTTGGCGAGGAGATGGAGGTACATCAGGTGATGGAGGAACAGAATTGGAGTAAGTATCTGGGCTTGAGGAAGGAGCTGCAAGAGGCACGAGCGCCTTTGCTTTACGCTTTCCAAGAAGCCTGAGTAAGGACGTTGCCAGATCCGAGGTTGGAAAGGAAGAGTAATGATGAAGAAGGCAGAATGGAGGAATATCTAGCCGTGTTGTATTGTCTCGTGATCTTTTTGGAAGGTGCAGTACTTAACAATGTATGTGGCAGAGAAGACTATTTTTAGGGTCTAATTTGGAAGCAACTGGTGTAAGGTGAAGGAGAGTAGTGATAGAATGGCAAAGCAAGTGATAGTAATAGAAATGAAGCGCTTTCTTTGTACAGAGATGTACTTGTGTGACCACGAGAATAGAGAGTATGCCCAAAATCTCAGCCCTATGCCGCCAGATTGTGAATACAATATCCCAAAATAGCCCATTGTGGCAAGGAACTTCTCCCCACCAAGACATCTTACGTGCAGCAGCGCCATCGAATATAGCACCTTGATTTCCCCGAGCAGCGACGAGAGTTCTTCTGGTTCTACGAGCCCGCCCGCTTCGATGCTGCGGTAATAATGTGGTACCTTCGTATGCTCGAGGTAACTTTACCTCCTCCCTACACCTTTCATCTGCGCGTTCAGCTGACCCATTCCAGCCCTGGTTGTACCAGACAGTATGCATCACTATCCTCATTTAGCCTCCCGGCGCTGCTGATGCCGCATCTCCAGCTCTTAAGGAGCCCTAGCTTCCACAGAGGCGTCCAGTGGGTTCATAAAAGCTTTCAACGGATCCGAAATGGGCCCGAGCTTGAGGAGATGGGAGGGACAAAAATAGACAGTATGAATAGTGGGTGTATGTTTGAGCTGCATGTCTCGCTCTTGTACCTGACTACCTTTCTCACAGAGAACGAGAAGGGATTTCTGGGCCATTTCCGGGATGAAATAAAGAACCAATTCAGGGACCAATTCGGGGGCAACAAGAAAGGATGACCCCATCAATTTAAGCAAAAGCCTCTGGCACATGATAGAACGGCACTGATGATGCATCTGTAGGCGTTGAGGGCATCCGCTGCATTGGGCGGCGTCTAATGGTTGGACCCAGAATGTATTCTGTACTTGGTACTATCACAACTACTTTACCAATTCACTTTCGGCGGATTTTCTCCGTCTATCCCTTTCCTTCCTACGCAAGCTACCGGATAAGTTATTGGGCTTCTTCGACGACATACCATGTCATTAGGCTCTCATTCCATCCGAAGATTGATCTGACTCTGAACCCACGGAGAGGCTTCATGCCGCCAGGCCTGTCTCCGTATTCTTTTGTTGAAGTGAACATATCATATCTTCTGATACGTTGTGACTTGACGTCCTATCACAATCTATACTATTTACTAACTCAAATACTTTCGCTCACTGGCTCTCCTTGAAGCGGAGAGAATTATAATCTTCCCTTCTCTTTCCGTTTTGTCGCCATTGCGGATTTGACCAGGGACATAATTTCCGAGTCGTGAAGTCCGTTTTTTCTTTTGCAGGTGGAAGAAAGTATTGGAAGGCAAGGAGCTCGCTTTGGATGACGTGGTATCTGTAAAGTACATCCTACATCCACTCGCTCCTCCCACGGAAAGCGCAACCCACACAACATGAGTTCCCTGGCCGACTACCTCCTCGGCATCCCCCTCCCTCTCCCCCTCATAGCCCGCTGCGCTGCTCCAGGCGGTAAGCCACGCGTGGGCGCTTGCGGTTGCTCGGATGGTTCATTCTCTGTGCGCCGCTTATCAGCCTCCGAGCCCCCCGTAGACCAACTTCCCCAAACCAAACCAGACTCAAAAAAAAGGAAAACGGGTTTTGGACAACTTACTAATCGTCTCATCCACGCTCAAAATCAAACAACTGGCCTCCACGGCTGCTTGCACCGCGTTCACCTTCACCAGCGACGGCTCCCACACAAACGCCTTCATGTTGTCGCGCACGCCCTCGTTGTCAAAGTCCACCCCGGCCCACGTGTTGCCCTTGCGGTGCTCGACCCGCAGCTGGGTGAGGATGTTGGTGGCGTCGAAGCCGGCGTTGTCGCAAAGTTGGCGCGGGATGATTTCGAGGGCTTTGGCGAAGGCTTTGATTACTGATTGCTGCTTGCGGGGGACGTCGAGGTCGGCGTATTTGTGGAGGTAGGCCGAGACTTCCATCTGATGGGTCGGTTAGTCAGTGTTGGAGAGTTCAGGTCAAGGGGAAGGGGGTCGTAGAGAGGGTCAGGCATTTAGTAGGGAAATTGGGATAAGGATGTACCTCGCAAGCACCGCCTCCAGCGACGATATTTCGATTCCGAACCGCGCGTTTGACAATCATAATGGCATCGTGCAGACTCCGTTCTACCTCCGCGATGAATTGCTCTGCGCCTCCTCGTAAGACGAGTGTGCATGTCTTCGCAGCGGGGCATCCTTCGAAGAAATTGAACCGCTCGCCGCCGATTTGTCGTTCTTCGAATCGCTCGCACGTGCCGAGATGTTGGGGTTGGATATCTGAGCAGGCAGACGATATGCTGCCGCCAGTTGCTTGCACTACTCGCTCCAGATCGCCTGACGAGACTCGGCCAGCGCAGAAGACGTCGCGGTCTGCAAAGTATCTGTGTGTAGACCGTCAAGCACTGACTACAACAGAAAACGAATGGAAAAGACGTACTGAGTAGCGAGATCCCCAATAGGGAGTTTACTGAGGACGACCTTCGCACCAGTCTCGTAGAGCGCCTCCATCTTATTGTAGATGATTTGCCACTCCGCATCCACGATAGCCTGATATTCAGATACCTGATCCACACGGACTTCCGCGTTGTCCTTTTCACTCTTCAACTCCAACTCAACATTCAAACATACAATCTTGGGGTCCTTGAAGCTCTTCGGTTGCTGCTCAAACCCAGCATAAGAGAAAGTCTTCTTGAAAGCCACACCATTGACAAACAGCGAATCTTGTAATGCCCCCCCCGTGATCTTCTTGATCCCAATTAGCTTTTCATTCAGGTCGTCCTGGTCGAGAGACAACACTGCGTCCACTACCACTGTTCAAGTGTTAGCACTCAAAGATACGGACGGAAAAGCCACTGCGATGGACGCACTTTTAGTGAAGAAATCTGCATTCCGATGAATCAACTTTGAACTCATAGCCGTAGCCGCCAACCTTCTAAGCGTCTCCCTCTGGGTCCCTTCCTTGGTCGTGATCGCAATCTCCTTGATCTTGTTCACAGCCATGTCGCCCGCTCTCCTCAACCCTTTTATTATAGTCTGTGAGCTGACACCTTGTTCTACATGCTCTTTGATTTCTTTCAGGATCTCCCCGGCTAGAACGACGACCGAGGTTGTCCCATCGCCCACTTCGGCGTCTTGGGAGCGAGCGATGTCAGTGAGGATTCGGGCGGCGGGGTGAACAATTTCGAGAAGCTTTGGGAAAGTCAGCCAGATCTACGAAGCGAATAGAAAGAGCAGTTTACATTCATAACAGTTGCTCCATCATTTGTGATTGTCTGCTGGCCCTTCTCATCCACCAGTAATAAATCGCCGCCATAGGGGCCTAGTGTACTTCGTATTGTGTCTTGGACCGCTAAACACGCCTGGATGTTTGAGATTATCTGGCCTTTGCCTTGCGAAGAATCTGTGCCCTCTTTGAGAACAATGATGGTGGGTGTTTGCCCTCCGAAGGACATGGTTGCTGTTCGAGTATTGTCAGGCCTTTGCGGGCGTTTCTGCTGGAGTAAGCACTGGGAAGTTGAAATGGCAGATCTTCAGCAGGTCATACAAATATGGCTCCTAAAGTTGTAAATTCTTGGTGGAGTAGAATAGTAATTCCAATGTTCAAATATTGAGTCGTGAAAAAGTGTTTGGAAATATCCGAGACGCGTCAAGGTCCGAGGGGTACTCTTAATCATCCGAGGGATCAAGGAAAGCAAGAGACCTGAATTCTGTTCCCTACTCTCAACGGACATCAGGTAATGATGATTTACACAAATCCTATTACATCTAGCGATCGCTAGCGCTTTCTACGAACAAAATTTCCCGTTGTTCTGCTCTCGCAACGCCCCCATCCATTTAGCAGACCTTTGAATACCCAAATGCAGACCCATCAGTTCGAAATGACAGGCGTCTGCCCATCCCACTTGCTCGTCTCAACCGCATCCATCATGAAAACTGCACAGCTTTCCCGACTAATGAACCACCCAACCCCCTTCCCCTCGTTCCCAAATTCTTTGATCTCCTTTTTCCCCCCATTGTTCAACCCCGTCGCCCTCACAGACACCCATTGAAAATCCGGTGTTTTCTTCGCCTCTGCTTCCATCGTCTTCTCGACCTCGTGGTGATCGTCGAAACAGATCTTCAAATTCGAACGGTCGACGATCGTGTTGAAGAACCACCCGCCACTCGCCCTGCTCGACCCGACTCCCTTTGTCCCAAGCACCACCATCTTCTTAACTCTGTACTCCCTCATGACCCCCAAGGCATTCTTAGTACAATCTTCCATGAAGGACGGCGGCGCTGTGGTCTTAGCCCACGGATTGTCGCTGGTGCGCCCGGAATTGAGAGTCGAGATGACCGCTTTGATGGGATCGGACGGCGGTGCAGACTTGAACGCCGCCCTTATGTCAGCTGCATTGAGGGGGGTGCCAGTCAGGATTGAGAGGTTAGGCTGCAGGGCAAGGGAATCGGGCCTCCGGACGAGTGCTGTGACGCTGTGGTTGCGGGAGAGAGCTTCGGTGATTATGAGCTTGCCTGTGCGGCCGGAGGCGCCGAGAAGGAGGACACGCATTTGATGTATGTAAGGGTAGCTTTAGTGGAGGTGGTAGATGTGGATGTGGATTAAATGTGATTCATGGTGGCAGACCTGCGTGCTTGGTCGTGAATGAAAATGGGCGGTAATGTTGGGACCCCTTGATATTGCTTTGAGGGGGATGATTTTTTGACGAGTGAGAAAGACCCTTTGTGATCGAAGGGGTATATATATCCCTCCAATACATACCTTATATCACATAATGGATGGATTGGAATCTTTACCTTAGCTTATGTAATGAAATCCGGTTGGTTGAAGTGCCGGCGGAAAAGATCGCTGCCGTACTCCGACCCAGGCTGTGATATCAATTAAGACCTTCCGAGGATTCTCTCGTTCCGTGCGAGATAATCACTTCTTTCCCCACATCTGACGGATTCAAGCTGAACAGTCGCGAATACGACTCCATGATGTCTTTGGAGACCTGATGGACAATCTAGAGTGCGACGAATAGAGCTACGCTTGAGACTGGGGAGCAGACTCTTGGGCAGCGGCACAATGGCTTGCAACGGATCTTTTGACGACGCTGGAACCCTTCGATAATCATTTCGAACACATGTCTTATTGAAATTCAAAAGGGCAGCGCTAGTAGTGGCGATATTATTCTTGTAGGACAACGTACATTGGATCCTAAATAAGAATCTAGAAACAGTCAGATAGATGTGATACATCCCCATCACAGCAAACATATTGCCATCAAACCCCACGCTTAATGCACCTCTTCTTCCCAGCTTGTCCATTTGAAACCATCGTTGCCTCCATCATTTGTGCTCACTCGTACCCTCGTCTCCTGCCTCAGCGCTGCTAGGGGTTAATCTACCCTCACCGTCAGTACTGCTTTGTCCGATCTCTTCCCCCACCACGCCCGTCTCTTGTGCTCCCATCTCCAAATCACCTCCCTCCATATCCTGTGGCACGGCACCGTAGCCCTTTGCCCTCCTCCGCCGGTCCAGCATGCGCTTGTGATATACAGTACACAGTCCAAGTGCAGCAAGAGAGCCAGCGATATTTGCAGCAATATCTAACGGATCGAATTGCCGGGTGGTGACGGTGCCTTGCAGAGCTTCCGACCCAAGCCCCATGCAGACGGTAACAATAAGTAGAGTGAGGTTCTGCACTCGACGGCGGGTGAGATCGAAGATCCAGTAGAATGCGAGGGTGAGGAGGAAGAAAGTGATGAAGTGCAAGACCTTGTCATTGACTTGAGGGACCTGAAGCGAGCCCAGGCCGAGGTAAGCAGCGCCTAGGATAAGGAGAACGAAAGCGCCTGTGGTTTATTGTCAGAGCCTTGTGTACCATACTCTCTATCCCACCTGTAGGCGTGAGCCAGTCAGCTAAGTACCTACCCGCGAAAGGGTATCGGACACGCATTGTTGGGGAGCTACGCCTGCTGGCAATGGCTCGTTGATTGGTTTGTCCGCATCAAAAGATAGCGATTTCTGGAGCGCTCATCTGAAGAGTGCTGCAATTCAATAAAGGGTGATGGAAAGCATGCAGGTACGTGGCCTATAGTAGTACCTATAGTCCCGAATTGGAGGCGGGACGGAAGAACTATTGACCGACTCAATGATCAGCAGCGAAGGGCATGCAAAGCCAACCTCATTCTAACCATACAGCCAAAATCCAGCACACTTCACCCATCGACCACAGCGCACCACTCATCTAATTCAGCTTCCAAATTGGTGGATTCATCTCTCCAACATGTTACCTCTCACCTCCACCCAATTTTACCACATCAAATAATCTACGCCAGAAGTGGTGGTTCGTGAGCCGTTCCCTGGCTCTCGCCCCTGCTTGCGGCAGATGAGGGGGGTCATGCACCAATATGTCGACACATAAATTGCAACCCTTTTCCAACCACCCCCCTCTGCCAAACGGTTTCCGAGATGCGCATTTGCACCCTCGCCGCTCTATCACTCCCAATGGCCGTATCCCGCTCAATTCGTCCCGTTTAATGAATACTATCGAAAGCGATCTTGGCGCCGAAGACGAGCCGAGACTGGCCGTTTTCAAGGACTTGTATGCCAAGAGCGAGGCACGACTTGCTTCGCTGTTTGGAGAGCAGGAAAATGACTCGGATGGCAAGCCAACAAAATCAGATGGAGCTGGGAGAGGATACAACGAAAATACCCCCGCACAATTGCGCTCTCAAGCTAGCGCACCGTCGACGAAGAGGCCTGCTCGGACAATTGACGAGGATGATTATGACGATCCGGACTCGGAGGGTGATGATGGCGAAGATTCTGTCAATGTCTCGCCGCTCAAGGCCAAAAGTACCCTCCCGACGCCCAATCTTGCACTATCCTCCACCGCCATGTTTCGTGGCCTATCCTCGAGCTCCACCCCTGCAAGTGCCAAAGGTGCACCATCCGCAGGCAAGACGACGGAAGCTGCACGCAAGAAATTAGATGAAGACAAAAAGGCGACCGAAGACGCCGCCAAGCGTAATTTCCACACGTTGTTCTACACGTTGGAAAACGACAAGGATGCCATGCTTGAGCAGAAGAAGCTCGAAGAATCCGAGCGTAGAGTTGATGCGGAATTAGGTTCTGGGAACAATGCCAACGGAGCTCCTACCGGCAACGGCCAGCAGGGAATCCTAAGCCAAACGAACCTGGGCGCGTCGAGTCTAACATTGAAGAACTTGATCAGACGTATAGACGATCAAAGAGACAAAGTCAAAGCGAGCGACACGGAGCTAAGGAATTTGATGAGCGAAGTAAGAAAGAACAGGAGCAAGCACGCCAGTGAAGATAAAGTTGGTCAGGAGGATCTGTACGAGGCTGCGGAGAAAGTTCTCAACGAGCTGAAGGCCATGACTGAACACTCCACCGCGTTTCTGAACAAGGTCAACAAACGCGAGGCTCCTGATTACTACAATCGTAAGCAAAGTCAAAAGTGGAGCGTTTCCAACGCTAATTTTTGGTAGTCATCAAGCACCCAATGGATCTTGGTACTATGACCAAGAAGCTCAAGAATTATCAGTATAAATCAAAAAAGGAATTCGTCGACGACCTCAACCTCATCTGGGCGAATTGCCTCAGGTTCAACAACGACCCAAACCATTTCATGCGCAAACACGCCCTGTGTATGCGAAAAGAAACCGAGAAGCTTGTTCCTCTCATCCCAGACATTACTATCAAAGATAGAGCAGAGGTGGAGGCCGAGGAACGCCGACTTGCAAACGGGGACGCGAATGCCGATGGGGATGAAGACAGTGATGATGAGCCAATCATCTCCTCAAGAGGTCGAAAGGCACCCAGTAAAAAGTCCAAAAAGGGGACTACCGCTCGAAAAGCTCCTCCTGGCGCAACTGAAGGCTCGCCCGCTGTCGATACAAAACCCTCCACAACAGCTCTAATGCCAAACGGTGTATCAAGCCTCAAGGACGAGTCTATGAGGCCAGAGTTGGAAAATGGTGTAGATGGAAGCCAAACACCGCCAGTAGGGACAATCACTCCGCTGGGTGTGAATGGAATGTCCCAAATCGGAGCGGGAACTGATTCCATGGATATCGATGGTGACTCCATGGTCAACGGCGTAGTTCCCTCAGTTGGTGGTATGAGTGAGGAGGCCGAGATCGATGATCCGGAGTACAAGATCTGGAAGCAGGTCACAAAGAAGGATCGTGCGATTGTCACTGCAGAGCGCCATCGTCTCTTTAAGGGCGACCATTTAGATCCTGATGCGCCCGCTCTTCTGCGAAGTAAGGCTGGAATGAGAAGCTGGCTCCGAAAGCAAAAGCAAGCTACCACCAATAATGCACCAGGCAAGGAACATGCGGAAGCCGAAGGTGCAGATAAAGAAGAAGCAGGAGCGAGTGGCGAAACACTGGCAGAGGGAATGGAAGGTGAAGAGGAGCGAATGCTTCCTGACTACTACGATGCTCTTGCTGCCATACCTGACCTCCCAAGTCGGCTGCGCTGGATTGAAGACTCCGAAGGAAACGTCCAGCACGCATCGGACGAGTTCCTGAGATTAGCGCCGAAAGGACAATTCATCGCACCAGAGAGCCCTTTGGCAAGCAAGATTGGGGAAAATCTTTATCAGATTCAGAAAACGCGAAAGCTCACCTCGAAGATTGCCGTGGTCAAGCAAATGCAATTACAATCACAAGTACGTCTTTCTTCATGGCCAAGTATATCCAAGATGCTGACCTCACTTGCTAGCTATACCAAGGACAATTCCAGAAACACGAAATCCAGCCTTTCGTAGAGCAAGATATCGAGCCTCACGTCATGTCTGACAATGGTCCTATTGTTGCACCAGACGTGTGCCGCGCTGCTCTTCAGCGCTCGACAGCCAAACTTCTAGTACATGCTGGCTTCGAAGAATTCCAACCGTCTGCACTGGACGCCATCACCGATCTAGCTAGTGATTATTTTGCGAAGATCGCCCGCACACTCAACGAGTACATGCAGGCACCGCAAGTACCAATCCCTGTACCAGGAAGTCCGGATCAAGTCACATGGAAACCGAGATTCACCGCTGAGGAAACCATTTTGCATAGTATGCAGGAGAACGGCGTAGACCTCGATGCACTTGATAGCTACGTTACAGAAGATATTGAGCGTACAGGGGCAAGACTAACGAGTACGCACGATCGGATGAAGTCACACCTTGCAGAGAGTCTCCGTCCAGCGCTCCACGATGCCGGTCCTGATGGGTCCAACGCTTTCAACGACGGCAGTGAACAATTCGTCGGCGGTGACTTCGCTGAGGAACTGGGCGAAGATTTCTTCGGCTTCAAAGAACTGGGCCTTGATCTTGAATTTGGTAGCGTGCCACTGCACCTTCTTCAAAGTCGTCTTAGCAGCGCCAGTCAAGCTCAAAACCAAAGGTTCGTCTTTTAACCCCGTCTACACTCTCTCAAAATTCACATACATATATACTAAGACCCTGACCCGTAGCACCAACATCTCCAGCCTCCCCGCACTGCTCGCCCCAACGACCGTCTTCTCGCCCGTCACAATCGACAACGTCAAAAGCCAGATCGGCCTTGTACAGAACTTCTTCCTCGCCAAACTCCACGCTAACAACGACCAACCCCTCATCGAAGACGATGATCTCCCCCAGAAACAACGCTTCCCCAAACCGCGTCTCCCGCCCACAGGGAAAATCACCAGTCCACGCAAACGCCCCATCAAAGAACCCGGTCCAGGCAAAGGGCATCCGCGGAAGAAACTCAAGCTCAACGACGGGGAAGCCAAAGCCACCGACGCCGATACCGGAAACGAAGAAGCGAAGAAGAAGGATGAGGGCGAGAAGGAAAACGCGAACGAGAAACCCCTTGAGAAGGAGAAGGCGCCCGAGAAGGACAAAGCCAAGATGAAGCTGCCCGCCAAGAAAGACGCCGAGGTCCTCACAAACGGCATCCACCCCTCCCCGGCGCCCGCACCGGACTTGAACGGCATGCCCACATCCAACGGCAAGGCGAAAGAACTTAATCCCGACTCCGGCGGTATGATCTCACCTGAGAGCTTGGAAGCGACTTGAAGAAAAGAAACGCGATACACGAACTGATGAACCGATTTCTACGGAGAAATGGATGGGCAGGTGGGAGGGAGGTGATGATGCACGCATGACTCATCTCACGATCGAACGAATTTGTTTGATGATCCTGGGGAGGGGGGGGGTGGGCGCAATTTGGCGGGCTGGACAATACTCTGCTTCTTCTCCTTCTTGATTTTCCGTCCTGTGAATAGGTAGGTAGGTAGGCTGGCTGGCTTTTGCTCAGGCGTTTCGCGACGAGATACCTCCCCCACGGGCCGGTGGCATGGGCTAGGGGAGCTTTGGCGGCGGTCTTCTTAAGGAATCTGAATCGTTTGGGGGGGGGGGATGAAAAGGGGGTTAGGGGTGGCTTTTTTTGATGATGCATGCGGTTTTAGTGGTGGGGAGGGGTGCGTGGGTGATGGGGCTTGTATGTATTCAAGGCGGGTCGGAGGGGGGAGGGTTAGGGGTATTTAGGTAGGGAGGTATTCAATGCTATTGCATCAACTGGTTTTGTTATTGCGTTTGGATGTTCAAAATTATTGCGATTAGGTACCGAGACCGAATTTGCTGGTCTACCTACCTTATCGACTATGATGATGGCATGTGCGGCCCATTCTATACCCTGCTTAGGTAGGCACATAAGCGACCGCCCTTCCAGGTTATTAATCATAAACCCCATCTCGATCCATCCCATCTCATCCCATCGCATCGCATCGCATCCCCATCCCACTCCCCTCGACCCCCCCCCCCGAACTCCCCCACTCAAACCATCAAAGTAAATCTCTCTCTCCCCAATCACCCATCCCCTTCCTCAACCCCTTCACATCACCATCCCAAATCCCAACCCCCCAGCGCATTCGCACCTAAGACTGCGAGACAAGCGGAGCGGACATCTCACTCCCCACCAACCCCCAGCACCGAGATCGCGCAGTATGAACCCTAAGTGGCATGCTGCACCCCCTCCCCCCGCCCAGGCGCTTGCTCACTTGAGAACGGCAGCCCCGGCGCGAAGACGAGTCGAGCCTGGTTGCACTATTTTGAGAGTAGAGCGGGGGGAAGAAAATTTCCGCTTTTTGGTGGGGGCGAAATGGCGGAGGGGGGCGGGGGTTGATGCTTGATATCCTCCCTCTGAACTTTGGGTATCGCGGGAGGTGCAGGGGTGGATGGGGGATCTTCCCGTGGCTTTGGGTGCGGCTGGGCTGGAACTTCTGGTGTTTGATTTACTTATTCTGGGTTGATGAGGAGGCTGATGCAACCCGCGGGGGTCGCGGTCTCTGACTCTGAGGCTGTGGCTGAGGTGGGGGGTATGTTGTTTTGGCTATGGACGGGGGATGAGGGGCGGGGTTGGTTGGGTGGGGTTTGAGCGATTTACCTTGGCAGGTGCGATCCTCACAGTTGTCGAGATATGCATGGGGGTGTGGGCGGGTTGCCCGTTTCGACGACGTCTAGGTCGTGAGAGGTACCTAGGCCTTCTGTTTGCGGGTTCGACTTGGAATTGGGGTGAAAGGCTGGTGATGGGAGCGTGTAGGCTGTTGGGGGGAGACCGGTAGGGCAGGGCTTCCTACTGCGATGTTTTGGTCCGGCAAAAGGAGGTTTCTAATCGATTGCGGGCTGAGGCGGGGTGCATGTGAGACTCTATCCGGAGTAAAAGGGGTGTGGGATTGGTATTTTGAAGAGCCATATCGTATGCAATGGGGAAGATGCCGAGGGGTTTGGTTCCAAGTTTTCTCATCATGAAGGGCCTGGTATTCGTAGCTAGAGGAGACGCTCGCCATTATGTCCGGAGGGAGGTAGGAAGGTGCGGGAGCCTAGTCCTCATCGATGCTGACTTTTAAGAATAGGATTGCTGGGGGCAATATTCTACCATGTATGAACATTGGCATCGTACGCTCCTTTCCTGTAGCGGCTGACTATAGCACTGCCCGTTTGGCCCGAAGAATTCAGCGATAGACCCCGCCTTTCTCGAAGTAGTTGCCGTAGTAATCCGTCTCACCACCCGAGCCATGACCTCTTACCACCTTGACCTCGCCATGCCAATAGCCGTCCACATGCTTTACGCCACGCAGGAGCGCAGCTTCATAAGCGGCTTTCCTCTCTTTGCGGAACTTGGCCAGTTCTTGGATCACGTCAACATAGGCATGTTTGTGTCCCCCCCTTCGCATTCGGGGTAACGCGCTTCTGAATTGGGATGTGTCGGAAGGCATGACGGTCATCTTTTCCGAGACCGCGGAAATTGGAAGCTGGGTTCCTGTCTCGATGGAAGGAAGGCCGCATTCCTCATCGTCATCAAAGAAAGTGAAATCGTTCTCGGAAGCCGACCAGAAGTTCTCGCTGTCCGCGTCTTCGGTGGATGATTTGGTCCGGTTTGTGAATTTTGAAGCTTTGGGTAGCGTCGGAGATTGGAGAGACGTTGCGCTCAAAGGCTCGGCCGGGGCCATCTCGAGTATTATCCGGCGAAGGGCGAATATCTCTTGGGCAGTCTGGCGATGGTGCTTGATACGGGACTGCCCTGACTTGGGACTCGGATAGGGTTGGAGTCGCGCTTGGAGATCTGCGAGTTCCGCTTCTGATGCGCAGTCCTTGATAAATCCTATCAAAGAATCCACGAGCTTGCTCGTCTTGTCATAGCATGGAACTTCGGTTAGTGTTATCGTTCGCAGTTTGGGCAACATTCCTGGTGCGAGTCTATGCGGTTTGTCCGCGAATCGTGAACGAAGCGCTTTCCGTTGATCCTCAATGACTGATATGCTTAGATTTACATTATCTGCGCGTAGACCGGGGCCCGTCCTGCCAGTCGTAGTCGACGTGGACAGACCGACGCCGTTCATGGCTTGAGCCATGGATCCTAGACCCGTCGCGGTAAGCACTGGCAACTCATCATCCTCAATCTCGTTGTCTTCCTCATGCACGGCCTCCGGCGCAAATATACTCCCGCGTCTAATCTCTGGTTTGTCCGTCTCGGAAGGGGCGGTCTTCTTGTCTCCTGGAGGAGAGACGACAAGCTGTGTCATGTCTCCAGCCAACTCGTACCTCGGAACTGACTCTCGGCTGTCTAATTCATACAGTGGCGGTATCTCGCTATCCAGTTCATGTACTTGCGAGACTTCAGCCTCAAGCTCAGGTGGTCGATCTTCAGCGCTGAGTTCACAAACAGCCAAGGGAGGCTCATCCTCCTTGGAGGGTGCAATCTCCGTTACTATGCTATAATCGATGCGAAGCGATGTCATCCCCTGAGCAGAACGTTCCAGGATAGGGGTGAGTTTCTCGACTCCCGGTATTCGGACATCGATGGGTCTTCCGACAAAGTTTGACTGGCTGACGGAGCCTGTATCTAGCACTTTGAGCCTTTTCGACCATATGAGAGCACCAACGCCCTCCACGGTGATATCATTATCCGCAATATGCAGATGTGTAATTCCAGAAGCAGGGAGGTCCTCGAATGGCAGTCTACTCACGACGTGACCAGTAAGTCTCTGCAACAGTCGGTCGTCGTACGATTCGTCTCTGAACTCGTCTAGCAGAGCAGAATCGGGCCGCTCAATGCCAGACGGCCAATCCTCCACATCAATATTCGAAGAAGCTCGAGGTCTTCGCCCATTTGCACCACTTGATTCAATCACAGGTTCGAAGCAGCTGCCGAGTAGAGTCCTGATGCTATGGTCACTGAGATGATTCTTTTGCAAGCACAAGACTCGCACACGTCTCCCCAAGGCTTCTGCAAGTATCACAACATCTTCGTCTCGGAGATGCACATTGCGTAGCTTCACCACCTGTATCAACAGTAGATTCCGTAGCTTTGATAGTACCGATCTATCTCTTGCGGCAAGGGTACTTGAGAGATCCAGATATGTCAAGTTGGGGAAATGGTCCAGAGCCTCTGCGAGACCTTGGGACGTTGTGTTCTTGCATTCAGTCGCAATCAACAATCTGAGGGCAAATTTGGGACATTGATTCTCCAGGGAGGAGCGACGGTCGAGGCTATAGGTTCGCAAAGCCAGTAGAGCGGGGTGGTCGAAGAAGGGGAGGCGGGAGACAATGAGCGACTGGAGGTTTGGGAGCCGTTCGAGGACATCTCGCAGCCATTCTGCGTGTGGCCCATCATAGATTTCGGCCTCGGCAGGTGGGAGGTGGAGGGTATGGGTGAGCTCCCTTACTTCGAGGCGCACTCTCTTCAGTACTCTTTTGAAGCGAATCAAGGCGACATATACCGCATCGTTATCCGTCCCAAAGTGTGAGGCGGGATTGCCCCATAAGCAGGGCGCAAAGACCTGATGCAGTCCCCGACTGACTCTGTTGAGCGCACACAGCTCGGCCGAAGCTATGTGTGGGGCGATTATTTGCCAAGGATTCCTCGCTGTTGCTGCTTCGTAGGATGGAGGAATGCTCTCCATGGTGACTAGCCTGGACTGAAGGTGTTCCTTGGGCTAGACGGCGGGTGAGCCATATCTGGTGCCCTGCAATAGGAGGGAGACGGTGATAGCATTGGGTACTCAGTAGTGTAGGCAGGACAAAGGCAGCAGTACTTGGGGCTTTTCAAGTGTCCGGCTGTTGTTGTGTGTCGGTGTGTGGCTGGATATGCAATTAGTCTCAGCTTGTCAGTGGACGAAAGCCGCTACTTTACATCACATGTTCCTACTCTACAGCCTGGGAATTGCATGGTGAGGGAGTCAGTGTCAAATATATAATGGCTCACAGAGTCACAGAGGCAAACGATTTGGATAAATACATGCACGAAGAGAATTGGATAAGACCTGAATGCTCTTGCTACAGACATCACCAGCACGGAAGCCTGTGCAACATTAGACAGCCTGTTTGTTCTTGCCTTCCCATTGCCACCAGTCCAGTCTCTTCCTGTTTTTTTCTTTTCTGTCCGAGCGTAGGTTTATTTTGCGAATCGTGGTATCGACAAGAGTAGGATATAGGGAATGTAATAAAAGACTAGCCCCTCCATGTCTTTACCACCACCCGTTAGCAGAGTCCAGGTGCACCCAAGTATACCCAAGCCCCATATTAATCGATGCCGAAGATTTAATCGTCCATCTCGGCTTCCGTGGCCCTTGTACCCAAGTACCAGCGGTTGCCTCCCTTGTCGTCACGCTCATGCTCGATGGCGACTTTGGCGAGATGGCCGAGGATGTTCTCCATTTGGGTGTCAGATCGGCTACGGCTCTTGCGGCCGAGGTTGTCAAGCCAAGAGATCCTGTTCATGAGGAAGTAGACAATGGCGATGACGATCTAATGAGAATACTTTGTTAGCAAATTGTATACCAACGTCTGAGATTCGGGGTATACTTACAATGACACCGATCGAGTAACACCAGATGACAACAGCGGTAACGACACTGGTGAAGCCATCTGTCTGGTTGTAAGCTCGGTCGCGAGGGTCAGATGCGTAGCGGTCGCCCGTGAGCCATCCGAAGATACAGAAAAGAGTCGAGAGAACATCGACACCGAAGATGGCTGCAACAAGTTGCCAAGATGGCCAAGTCTTTCCGCCGCGGGTAACGAAGATCAGCCAGTTCTCTGTCAAGGAGATTTCCAAGAAGAGGATTTCTTGCACGTTGCCAAAGTTCTGAATGATGCCTCCGTTGGGAAGGAACATGGCGCCACGGACGATCCAGGTACCGAGGGCAAGAAGCGCTCCGAGAGTGACAGAAATGATCCAGATCTTTGGCAATTGCCATTCAACGGGACGGGCTTCGTAGTGAGCATTGTCATAGGCCACAGCGATTGTTGCCAAATCAGCAAAGAGGGCCAGGAAGACAATGAGTTCGACGCCGACGGTCTCGTTGATGATGACCATGGATGTGACCAGATAAATCTCCAAATGGAAACAGAGAGCGATACGGTATTGGATGTATGCCTTCATGCGCTGGAAGATCTGTCGTGCAATCTTGATGGCGGAGACAATGGTGCTGAGACCTGGGGCGAGGAAGACGATATCGGCGGCTGCTTGCGCGGCTTCGGAAGCTCCCTCTACAGCAATACCGCAGTCGGACTTCTTGAGGGAAGGGGCGTCGTTGACACCGTCACCTGTCATGGCAGTAAGATGGCCACGTTGTTGGATCATTTCGACGACCTGGTACTTGTGCTCGGGGAAGACCTCGGCGAAACCGTCGGCGCGTTCAACAAGATCATGCTGTGTGGTTCCACTAAGACCGCCGTGAATAAGCCTGTCCGAGTTGTAGACCTTGGTGCCCAGAGCCAACATCTTGCAGGTTTCCTTGGCGATAGCAATGGCGTCACCCGTCAACATCTTGACTTGAAGACCGAGGAACTGAGCTTCAGCGATGGTTTGCGCAGTATCCTCACGAGGGGGGTCAAACATGGACAACATGCCAAGTAACTCCCAGGGCTCGTTGTTCTTCTTGACCGCAACACCAAGCGAACGGAAACCTCTACGAGCGAATTCGGCGGCCTTGTCTTTGAATAAGTCGGATGTCTCTTGACTACATTCGGTCAAATTGAGAATAGCCTTGGGGGCACCTTTTGCCGCAATGTAGCTTTGACCATCGCAGGAACATTCGCAAGTAATACGCTTTGAGACGGGGTCGAAGGGAGTATATTTTTTAGTCGTCCAGCCCTGCTCCAAGATTTCACGCGCCTTGGGATATCGCTTTAGGGTGAGGATAGTGACCTTGTCGATAGGATCGAGAGACTTGATGTTGTGAGAAGAAGCCAATACGGCCACTGCCATCATCCAGTTGACATCGACATCTTCCGCAACGTATGGCTCACGAATACTGAGCTGGTTGGCTGTGAGGGTACCGGTTTTATCAGAGCAGAGGACATCGACACCCTAGAAGATCTTATCAGTAAGGGTGCGGCATAGCAGCACATCGAAGAGCACTCACTGCTAACGATTCAATGGCTGTCAATTTTTGAACAATAGCCTTGTCCTTAGCCAGATATGCAGCGCCGACAGCCAGAGTTGTAGTCGTCACGACGGGGAGACCGACAGGTACACCCACAATCAGAAGGATCAGTACGTAATGGAGCAGATTAGTGGAACTGTTCTCAGGTGTTGCGATTTTGAGATTATGGAAGAAACCGCCGATCCAGGCAATCAAGATCCAGGCGACGACGATGACCAGAAGCGCAGTACCAATCGAATTCATGATCGCCTTGAAGTGACCTTGATCCTTGGCGCCTTGAACTAAAGAAGCAGTGCGACCGACGAACGAAGTTCTTGCTGGTGCGGTGACTACAGCGAATGCCTTACCACGCTTGCAACCAGTCGTATAATACGCCGTGTCACCCATGAATTTGTCGACAGCTAGAGATTCTCCGGTAATGGCAGACTGATCAGCAGCGATCAACGAGACACCGTGGTGCTTGTCGTCCTCATCTTCGTCCTCGTCGGCCTTCTTCTCAGACGGCTCGTTAAGTTCTTGGCGCATGAGTTCCTTGTATTCCTCGAAGGCTCCCGGGTTTTCGTAGGCGCAGATGAGTCGGGCATCAGCTGGGACAACTTGGCCTTCTTCGATAATGATCTGCAAACCGTCAGCCCTGCGTCGGGATGAAGATGAAGGTCGAAACATACAATATCTCCTGGAACAAGCTCACGAGCCTTGATGTCTTCTTCCTTGCCATTGCGAATGACGGTAGCTCTCATGGCGATGTCACCCTTGAGAGATGCAACAACGTCTGCTGCTTGCTTTTCTTGATACCAACCGACAGTGGCGTTGAGCAACAAAATAGCGATAATTACACCGAAATCGATCCAATCGCGGAGACCAGCAGCGAGTAGGACAGCAATTTCCATGACTGACTGCATGTTAGCCGTCCCGAATTGGCGCGTCGTAGAACCACTCCAAGCTTACCGTAGAGAATGGGACCGGTGAAGTATGACAAGAACTGCGATGGTCAGCTGCTGTAGCCAATTGGAGCTGTTACAGAAGGATATACCTTGAGGAACATGTTCTCTTTTTCGGTTGTCTTTCGATGGCCAGTCAGCATTGAATACTTGGTAGTGGATGCAATTGGTTGACTGACCAACTCATTGAAACCCGTCCTTTTGCGTCGACTCTCGACCTCATTGTTTGAGATACCTTGGTTGATGTCGGCCTCGAGCCACTGCTCGACGCGTCAGTGTCCGAATGTGTGCATGGTCAGTTTACCGATAGCTTACGTCGTCTGGGATCTCGAAACCCTGGTCACCACCTGCGCCTTTGGCTGACTTGGCCCAGAATTTCCACCATGGCTTCTTGGCAGCATCTTGTTGCTCCATTGACACGACCGACTTCCTTCGAGGCCCTTCATAGTAGGATGAGATGTAGGCGACGAGGTTAGCATACTCCTCGCCATTCTCAAGATCAGGCTTGGCGTAGATGGAGCCCTTGTGGTCAGCAGGGGGACCTGATTGCTTGCGGCCAGTGTCGCCTTCAACGTCGAACTTGGGCTCGTCGAAACGGAGATGGTTTTCACCCGCAGGCTCATCTGGAGGAGCCATTGCGACCCCAGAATCTGTTGAATTAGAAGATGCTGAGATGGCGATGTATTAAGAAGGTGACTAGCACCGGGGGTGGTGGGAGGTTGAGCAAAGGAAAGACGCAAATTGGAGTGGAGAGAGTGGGTGTTGGGAAGGAGGAAATGGGGAGCGAGAAAGCTGTTTTGTAGGCTTGTCTCAGAGGTGTTTAGCTTGTACACTCCGTAAAGGTAACGGAATAGTAGCGAAACCAAATCCGCTTTTCCCAGCACTTTTGAGTATTTTTTATTTTTGCAATTGCCCATGTCATATCCGTAATGACCAGCGATACGGCGTCATTATTCCACCATAACACAATTTAATAGGGCGCGACTCGAATGCAATTGAGTGCCAACCCAATAATCCCTCACTCATCACCCACAACAATGCAGGCAATTGGTGGGATTCTCTTCGCCGGTCATGCCTCAAAACAGCTAAGCGGATATTACGAACGGCCGGTCTTTTAAATGGTAATTAAAAGCTGGCTGGGGGAGCTTGGAGCTCCGATGAGGGGTTTAGTTACTACTTAATTAGCAGCCAGACAGCCAACCCCGACTCATGTAATACGACAATGCGCGTAGGGTGCGGAGAGGCTGGGGAGGGTATGTACAAGAGATCGAATCAATTGTTATCGGGCTCTCTACAGCTACACATATTCGTATTCACTTTACGCTTCCAAAGCCTTGTACGGTATTATAGTGCAAACAAGAGATGTGCTTCACAAGAAAGGCGAATGGGATCATGGCGGGGTAAAAAGAGCTCACACAGACCCCCCCCCCAACACCCCCATCGGCCAACACCCGTAGGCCGGGACGCCGCCAAACGGTCGAAGGACCCCCTGATGATTGAGGATCAGTAGATCACTCAGAGAAACTTCATCATTTTCTTACTTACCCAAAAGAGTAGAGTAAAGTAATGACTCAGCGGTAGCAGCTCACACCCCACTTGGATTGCATCTTTGCAGGACATGTGAGAGGTCAGCATCAGCAATCTATCTACGTACCTATCTGAGTATGCATGTGTGCAGAACTAAGTACATTCTAAAGCTAGGAAAGATGATTCCACATCTCACCACCAACCTTCTCGGCTTTAATTTGCCGTGAGCATTCATGACGGTGCGCTGAATGCCTCGAAATTGCCTCAATAGCCTCAGTTGTATCCGGGTCAGCTATGGCCAGGTCTAGATGACCCTTGGCAGCTCAATTGAGGCACGTTGAGGTTTGAGCGTCATCTCAGTATCGAATTTTGATCATAGAAAAATCCCCTCATCAAATCATCATGTCACACGACGGTGGTAGGGGGGCCACCAAGCTTCTGCGCAGATCTGCAAAGCGCCTCTTGGCGCACGTTTCGTATGATCGACTTCTCAGTTGGTGCAGGGATCAGAGGTCGGAATACTCTGATAAGGCCATGGAAAAAGGGCCGAGCTTCCTGCCGCATAATCAGTCTGCAAAAGTGCTGCAGCCCACAATCTACATCGGCCATTCAAGAACGAGGACACTCGCTGCATTAATCGCCTTCGCATCGTCGAGTGCCGGTTTTGGTCAGAGTGCATTTGTATGGAGTTATGCTGTCTCCATTTTCCTGGGGTAATTAACAAGTACAATGCCTTTTCGACTTTGATGTCGCTTTGTTCTCTATGGGATTTATGCTTTGCGGCATTTTTGAAACCGACAATGCGTGATTTACCCTCGCGCTCTCGCTCTTTATCTTTTACGAGCACCGTCATATTCGAGTAACATCTCCTGTTGCCGACATATTCCTCTTCCACCGCTTTTTCCAGAATACCTAAAGTAATCCCGGTTGATCATGATCATGACAGCGCTGGCTCCAAATCTCTCGATTCCATGCCATAGGAATTCCCTCACTACTTTATGTGTCCTTGAAAATTGAAGGGCAAGAGCAAAAAAAGGCCTCAACGTCTCCGTTCCCGACGCAAATGGAAATCGCTGGAGTATTGGCTTCAGTCAAGGATCTGGAAGAAGAGCCTAGGGCCTGAGCAAGCATCGAATGACTGGGTTGGAACGGCCAGATGCGAAGGCCATGGTTCGATGTTAAGAGTAGTAAATGCTCATAAAGGCATCGGGCAAAGGGCAGAGGAGGCCTTTAGGCCATCAACGAACACGACTTGCGACACGAGAAAGAGGCGGGCGAAAGCTGGCACCTGCAATACCGAATGGAGACAAAGAGAGAACGAGGTGGAGAAACATTGGCATACCAAGACAGAGGGTAGGCAATCATGCCCGTGCCATGCCTTCAGTGTTCACACATTGGAAAGCCCGCCAGACAAGGCAAAGTCACACATTGAAGAAGGGAAAATTCGTTGCTATGGCTGGATCAATTTCTCACGATTGACCTCTCGGTCGTCTATCTTCACGCGACTTATGCTTACTTACAGCACATCTTGAAAACAGAAGTGAAGAACATTCAAGCGAAATACCACGGGTCGAGGTGCTGAAGACATGGCGGATCCCAGCCTTTTCACGCAAGCCCACGCTCTTTCTTCCCATTTTTCTCCCTTTCAATTATTTCTTCCTAGTATTCTCCTGCTAGCATTTGCTCAATGAATGGTCTTCTTTGGAAGTAATCAAGGTATTTTTTGCGCAAAAGTCGGTTTCCTCTCAATGCGACCGAAGCTAGGCGATGAGATCGATAGCCTCCAAGGCTTACATGCGATCAGAACGAGATTGAAAATTGCCTTACCGCTCTGCTCCAATCTTAACATCATCATCATTATTGCTAGTTAATTCCGTTTTATTCTATTTACGACTTTCTTTTGCTGGTCTCTTTAGCAGGTGTGTTTTTCCCCGCGCGATTTTCTATCTTCTCCTTTGGCCCTCGGCAAAACCGAAAAAGCTACTTCTAAATCCGCGGGGTTGTCCCTCTTTGGCAGGTCTCTAAATTTCCTCAACGGCATTATACCTGAACAGTCCACTCAACCCCAGTACCATCTTGCTAGTACCAGCCCAATCCGCAAACAATGACTCAACACCGCACCTCCCCTCGGGCTTGTCAGTTCTAGTCAGCCCAATGAGGTCAATGGGTGACCAAAATGTTTCCGCGCCCATCGCCATGCGTCGCCTGCATCGACTACAAAAGCCTCGCCGAGCCCACTGGGTGGGCCTCTGGTTTACTGACAGGTGCCATAATCTGCTGCCAAGATGATTTCACGTGCATGTCTCTTGGCCATTGTTGCTGTCCTTGCTCCATTTGCATCCTCTCAAGCTCCAGCGAGCTTGCCAATTGTCGATTTGGGCTATGCAATATACCAAGCGAACTCGTTTAATGTTGGTCCACTGCTGTGCAAGAAGACCAGGACTTCATTGCTAATGACGAATATAGTCCACCGGAAGCTTCTACAACTTCTCCAATATCCGATATGCCCAACCTCCCGTAGGCGATCTTCGTTTTCGAGCCCCGCTCCCACCCCAAGGACGCAACAGCACCGTGACCAATGGAAGTGTGGGAAGAATATGCCCTCAGGCCAACCCTGCTTGGGAGCTTACAGCGGTCACGTTTGACACCGACTACTTGACTGGTAAACCATACGATCCATCAGCAAGTAGTACCTCGCCTGCTCAAACGACGCTTCCACCGCAAGATCCTAGAACGACCGAAGATTGCCTTTTCCTGGATGTTGTGGTCCCAGAACAGATCTTCTCCAATTCTAGTAACAGTACAAATACTACCGCTTCTGGTGGTGCACCTGTATTGGTCTGGATCTATGGTGGCGGTTACACATTTGGAGAGAAGAGCGCATACAATGCCGCCGGCCTGATCAAGGCGAGCCAAGCAGCTAATTCCCCAGGAGTTGTGTTTGTGTCTTTCAACTATCGACTGGGAGCCTTCGGCTGGATTTCGGGTCCAACTCTTCAGTCAGATGGTGTTGCAAATGCTGGCCTTTATGACCAGAGACTTGCTCTGGAATGGGTCCAACAGAACATCTACCTCTTCGGCGGTGACCCAAAGCAAGTCACTGTTATTGGAGAATCGGCGGGTGGTGGTTCCATTATGCATCAGATAACCGCGTTCGGAGGACTCAATGGGCCAGCTCCATTCCAGCAAGCCGTTCTTCAAAGCCCTGGATTCCAGAGCGTCGTCAGCAACTTCCAAGAAGAACAGATATTCAACAATTACCTGCAACTGCTGAATGTCAGCACGCTCGCTGAAGCCAGAACACTCAACACTACGGCACTACAAACCGCAAACATCATCCAAGTTGCCAACTCATCCTATGGGGAATTCACATATGGCCCTGTGGTGGACGGGCTCTTCGCACCAGCCATACCGGGCAAACTCCTGCTCCAAGGCTCCTACGACAAGACCCTCAAACTCATGCTCGGCCACAACGCCGACGAAGGTCTGGTCTTCACAAGTCCGGCTGTAACCAACAACACGACCTTCGACGCCTACCTCAAGACCGCCTTCCCAACAATCAGCCAAAGCGTAGCCACTTACGTTGAGAACGTGCTCTACCCCCCCCAGATGCCCGGTGTCCTCGGCACCACGGGATACAGTGATGAGACTGGGCGGCTGGACTTGGTTGTCTCCGAATCCACCTTTACGTATGCCAACCCATCTGTTCTGCCACTCCCCTTTCCCAGTGTGCATTCGCTGACAAGACTAGTTGCAACACAAAATTTCTCGACCGCGCCTTCAACAACCAGACATACGCATACCAATTCTCCGTTCCCCCTGCCCTCCACGGGGAGGACGTTCCTTACACCTTCTTCAACGGACCCAGCACTTTAGTGCAGAGTGCTGCCACCGCCGTTGCACTGCAGAAGTACATTACGAGTTTCGCGATCAATGGCATCCCGAGTGGACCGGGGTTGCCTACATTTCCCATGTATGGGAACGAGAGTACTATCTTGGATCTGAGTACGATGAACATTACGCAGATTATGGATCCGGTGGCGGTCCAGCAATGTCTGTGGTGGCAGAAGGAGTTGTATGTGTGACGCATCCAATGTTCATCATGGAAAAGGGCGGGATAGACAAGCATGTGGCACACCCAATTTATGTACGAGAAGAAATAATGATAACACTATGTCCGAGATCACCGACTTTGCACCCAAGACCCCCCCTTAGACCCCATTGCTTACCATCTGATTTTCCTCCCCAGCCTTTCCGTCCTGCTTGACCACCTTTAATGAAAAATCAATAACCCCCACCCCCTGATGAATCCCACTCGTACTGACCACATCAACATCCCCACAAAGATACGTACCCACATTCCCCTCCGTCACCCCCCCACTAACCTCAATCAAAAACCCTTTATCCCCAAACCTCTCCCTCAAACTCCTCGCCGCCCTCCTTACCCCCTCCCCCTCAAAATTATCCAACATCACCACATCCGCCCCTGCCTCCACCGCCTCCCCCGCCTCCTCCACACTCCTACACTCAACCTCAACCTTGACCGCCATCCCCCCCGCCGCCTTCGCCGCCTTCACCGCCCCCGTGATGCCCCCCGCAGCTACAACATGATTATCCTTCAGCATGCACATCTGGCTCAGGTCCAGCCGGTGCGTATCGCACCCGCCGACCAGCATGCCGTATTTCTCCACGAGGCGGAACCCCGGGGTGGTTTTGCGCGTGCCGGAGAGGATCCCCGTGTAGCCAGCGGAGCGCACGTGGGCGAGGAGGTGGGAAGCGGAGGTTGCGATGCCGGAGCAGCGGGCGAGCGTGTTGAGGGCGACGCGCTCGCCGAGGAGGAGGGAGCGGCAGGGCCCGCGTACGGTGGCGATGTGCGTTATCGGGGTGAAGGTCGCGCCTTCGGGGAGGTGCCATTCTACGCTGTGGGCATCGAGGGGTTAGCCGAGGCTGGCTGGAGTGGGTTGGGGTAGAGGATCGGGGCGGGATAAAGGAGGGGGGCGTACGTGCAGTCCAGTTGTTTGAATACTTCGTCGACGAAGGGGACGCCGGCTAGCATGCCTGGGGATTTGCCGAGGAGTCGGGCTGTGGCCGGGGCTTCGCCGACGACGAAGCCGCCGTAGTCGAATGAGGGGGTGTCTTCTTCTAGCCAGTGGGTTATGGTGTGTTTGTAGTGCGGGGGGAGGAGGTGGGCGAGGTTGCCGTGGGAGGCGGCCATTTTTGCGATGGGGGTGGGGTGATGAGGGGTAAGGATTGGAGAGAAGGAGAGTTCGAGCTGGGGAGTGCAAGAGGAGGAGGAAGGGGAGCAGAGGGAGAGAGGGAAAGAGATCCTCAGATGATGGGATAGATGATTAAGTCCGATGCTCTCTTACTATATCCGACACAATCGATTAGGGTTAGCCCCAAGGCCAAAAATTAATTTTGGGCTCGTCGACTTCACATACTTTTGTGCTTTCATGAATGCTGGTCGCTGTGGTACCATTCGAAGGCTGATCGGCCTACAAGAGGGATGCAATGCCAGGCAAAATCAACGATTTGAGGCTTTCTGGCAAAAACCAGAAAGTCACGGGTGCGAAAGCATCAAAAACGGGGAACTCCGCCCTCAGTGCTCAATTCGTCCAGGACTCGGACGACTCTGACGATGACAGTCTCACCAGAGAGAAAGCGGTAACGAAGCTCACCACAAAGAATTCCGCGACTCGGCACTCCAAATCATTCTCTTCCCACAAGCCAGTACAGCCGAACTCCGATCCAACAAAGAAAGCGAAATTGCCTTCCCCAGCTCCAGAAAATGGATATTCGAGTAGCAGTGGCCGGAAGGATAAGAGCAATAGCGAAGACTCGGAGAGTGAGGATAGTGAAATTGATTCCTCCTCCGGAAATGAAAGTCCTAGACCTGCAAGCAAAGACCTACATGGTACGAAAAACGAAAGCAAGCCCGTCCGAACACCATCCTTCAATATCAACTCTATAGGCTTATCGGAAAATCCCTCGTCAAATGCAAGAGAAAGCGAATCTAACGGCAGCGATAGTGAAGAAGAAGCCGAGGAAAGCAGTGGCAAAAGTCGCGGTAGTGACACCAGAGATGAGAGTGAAAGCGAGAGCGAGTCAGACAAGGCCTCAAGCACGTCCAGACCTAACGGCAGGCAAGATACAGTACTAGTACCACAAAGAACCATACCACCATACGAGCCACCGCAGGACTTTGAGGCAGCGTCTATCACCTTCGAGCCATCCTCACATATGGACGGAATCTTTGCTCCTATGAATCTCGAAGGGAAGCAAATTTGGCATATCACCACTCCCGCCTCGGTACCGATTACATCAGTCCATGATATACCAATGCAAAAGACTCAAGATGGCTCTTCTATACTATCATACAAAGGCACGGACTATGGCTTGGTCCCGGACACAGCAGATTCTATCTCCAGCGAACCTGCTCTGCTCTTCCCATCATCACCAGGCAACGAGTACCGTTCTACCACCATACCAATCTCCAGTACCCTACATTTACGGCAGCTTCTCAACCTACCAAGTCATAAAGCCGACGCATCACACATCACGCCTAGACCTCGCAACGAGCAGCCGGAGGGATTGAAAATGCGTTTCCAGCCTTTCGGGCTCTCCAGTAGCTCTGAGTCTGATGAGGAAGCGGAGATATTGAAGGTGGTGCCTCAGTTCCGCAAGCCGCCTCCGGTGTCTCCGTCGTGTCCCTCGCCGAAGAGGAAATTTGCGGAGATTGAATTGCAAGAAACCGGTAAGGGGGACTCACCTGTTAAGTCGAAGAAGCAGAAATCTAGAAAAGAAAAGCCTCACCACGTTGAAGAATCAGCCATGGATATCGACAAAACGCCGGCTCACCGAACGCAAGAGAGTGCGGCAAGCCCAGACATATCGCAAAGACAACAAGTTAATGGCACTACTTCACCCCGAGAGACCACCCCTACTGTAGAATCAAAGCAAGCCAAAGCCGCTCGGCGAAAAGCTGATAGACTCGCCCGAGGGTCCCAAGAACATTCGAGCTCTGAGATGCCTTTACACCCAGATCCTTCTGTTCTCGAACATGTCGCTCGAGATCACGAAGTAGCCCACCGTGATGAAGATCAAGAATCAAAGCATGCCAAAGCTGCCAAAAGAAAAGCCGAGAGACTTGCCCGATCCTCCCAAAAACCGCGGAGTTCTCAAGCAATCTCACAGACTGATCCTCCTCTCGTTGAACATGAGGCTCAAGACGAGGAAAGTGTACGCCGTAGCCTAGCTGCAACGTCCCACTCTCAAGCACTTGGAGAGGATAGTGAGGATCTTCAAGTCACTCCATCGATAGAAAAGAACATCAGCAAGCGGGACTCTCGTAAACGCGAGAAGCACAAAAAGGAGAGAAAGGGAAAAAAGCGGCCAAATCCCGAAAGCCGGGACGTTGACAAGGAACCCTCGCAAAACCATATTGACTTAGGCCCCTCGGAGCCAGTGGATACTAATATAGTGATGAATGATGCACCAGAGAATGCCCCAACGTCCCCCACTCCACAGCCATCTTTTCCCCCATCTTCTGAAGTGACCTTGCGGGCAAAGAACCCTAAAGGCAAAACCGAGAAAAAAACCGCTCATACGAAGAGCAATGGGGAGATCATTTATGAGACGAGGGCCGAGAGGAAGGAGAGAAAGGAGAGAAATAAGGCGATGAGGAAGAGTTGGGGCATAGAAGAGAGTGAACGAGGGGATTGAGGCGAGAGCGAAAGAGATATATATGGCCGTACATACCTTACGTATGAAGGTCTCATTGATATCGCAAAGGCACTTTTAAAGTTTGCGAAGCTGTCAAGTGTTATGATGGATAATATGCTGGATCGACATCGTTATCCCATGTACAGATAACCCAAGCATCTATCCATAACGAATCTGCAAAGAATTAGCATCGCAAAGAGCTTCGACATCGAGCTCTTTGAACTCACAATCATTATACCAATCTCCCTTCCAGATACCTATATTCCACTTATGCCATGCCCATGAGCCCCTCCCACTCATCATCCACCCATCCCATGCCAACCTCCAGCATCTCCTCCCACCCCTTCTAAAGTATCGTCCCGATTCCCTCCCCCCTCTTCACCTCCACTTCCAACCGCCTAATCAATTCCTCCTGCTCCCCAACCCCCAAATCAACCCCCTCTAACCCCCTTACCATCGCTTTCGCTCTCTGGATTTTTCCTACCAGCGTCGAGGCTAGCGTAGGCACGTCCTTGGGGTTCAATAGCGCTGCTGGGTCATCCGGTACCGTGGGCATAAAGGACGAGGAGCCGCACGAGTTGGCACACCCTTACCCCCTCCCTTTTTCTCCTCTCAGCTCCCCCAATACCCCCTTCCCCCTCCTCAGCTCCCCTTCCAGCCACCTGATCAACTCCTCCTGTTCCCCAACACCCAACTCCACCCCCTCCAGCCCCTTGACCATCGTTTTCGCTTTCTGGATCTTGCCCACCAGGGCTGAGGCTAGCGCGGGGAGGTCTTTGGGATTTAAAGGTGCTGCAGGGTCGGAGGTGGAAGGGGAGGCGGGCGTGGGGGAGGGGGAGAGGAGGAGGCGAGTGAGGTGGGTGTGCAGGGGGGGGAGGATGTCGAAGAGGGAGGGGTTGAGGGGGGTAAGGGCGCTTGGGGCGGGCATGGTTGGAGCGGTGGTGGGGGGGTGAGGTTGGAGAGGGCTGGAGGGGGTGTTGCGGTTGTGGTCGCGATGGTGGAGGGGTGAGTGTTCGAAAGGCACCCACTATGTAGAATTTGTAAATGGAGTACTTCAGACACTGCTGATGTATTAGACCGGTGACGAATGATTTAGATTTTGTCTCTATCGATGGAGCTCCTGATGGTAATGGCGTTGCTTAGTGAGGTGATCGAAAGCCAGATGGAGGATGTTGGAGAATGGCTGGGGCAGTCTCTCCAGCAGTACTAAGCCAAATCAGGTCTAGCGTATCGCAATCCTGGATCACTGTCAGCCAGGCTGTATACCGAACAATAAAGGCTATGCTTAGGGCATATTAGCTCCACTAAATACCTCATTATTTATAGGGCCTAAATTAATCAGCCGAGTATATAAATAAACCTATATTCCTAAATAAATAGAGCAATTAAAATTTCCTAAAGCTAATAAATTATAAGCTCGGCTGGTATTTATATATTTATATAAAGAGAAAAATTTTCAAATTTTCAATTTATAAATATTATTATTTTATTTACTTTTATACCAAGTTATAAAGGTAATATATAAGAAGGTAATTATCTTAAAGGGGATTTCTAATTATTATAATTAGGCTTCCGAAATATAAACTATCTTTATTAAAGAAGGATCCTAATTAGCTATTAATAAAGATAAAAATAATATTAATAATAATTTGCCTTTAATAAATAGAAAGGCTTAAGCTATTATTATTCTAATATATAAATTATATATTAAAGATTTCTTTAATAGCGAAAAGAATATTATAAAAATATAAAAGCTTTTAAAGAATAAATTTTAAAAGAAAAATAATTATATTATATATATAACTATTTAATATTTAATTAATATAGATTTTATTATTTTTAAGAGTATTAATAAATATATTAATTATTTACGTTATTAGAATAATTGTTTAATAATAATAATATAAATTATAAATAAAATAATATTAATTTATTTATTCTTAAAAGGTTTCCTAAATAAGATAAAGATATATTAAATTTAAATTATACAAATTATAAACAATATTAATAAGGATATTATATTTAAGGAGATTATTAAAATAATATTTATTTATAATAAATAACGAAGCTAGGAAAGCTCTTTGAAAGCCTTAAAAATAAAGAACTTTAAAAAATAAAGAAAAATAAAAAATAATAATAATAATAATAATAAAAAAGGAAATAATAAAAATATTAAATCAAAATACTTTTATTATAAAAAATCTTATATAGAAGAAAAATATTATTATTTAAATAGCAATTTTTATCTTAATTAATAAAAACTAAAAAATAAGAAACTCTTCTTTAAAAATAATAAAGAGAAAATAAGACAAGTTCTAAAAGTATATAGCCTTAAAACGATTGTTAATCTTAAAAAGGTATTAATAATATAATTAATATATAAAATATTTAGAAAATTAGATATTTATTTAAATTTAAAAGCTAAAATTTATATTTATTTTAAATATTAATATTTTATTTCCTATTATATATATAATTACTCTATTAATAGGGTTAACGATATTATTATAATAATAAAAAGGAAAAATTTTATTATTATAATAATTAATAATAATAAAGAAGTCGAATTAATAAATATATATTATATTTTAATAGCAAAGTTAGCTAAGAAAGGATATATAATATCGTTTAAAGGAAAATTTTTTGATATTAAAGATAAAATAAAAAAAATATTATTTTATTCTTTAATTTCCTTTAAAATACTAAAAATATATTAAAAATATTAGAATAAAAGATATTCTAGCTTTATAAAGGCTTTAATATATATATTTTAATAAAAAATATAATAAAAATAATTATTAAAATAAATATTAAATAAAATAATAAGCTTGAAAATATAATATTATTAAAATAATAATATAAAACTTATATTATAGGGAAATAATTTTATATTTTTAATTATAAATTAATAAAGAATAAATAAAGAATACTTTTAAATAAATAATAATTTATAAATATTATTAAAAATAAAAAGATTATTCTTATAAAAAATAATATAAAATATATTTTAATATTTATAAATAAATATATTAATATAATAATTATTTATTTTTTTCCCTTATAAGAAACAAACCTTATTAATAATTATATTAAAAATTATATTAAGAAAAAAAATATTAAAAGATATATTATTAATTATTTATATAAAAATAATATAAAAGAATTTATTAATTCGTAAATATAAATAACTCTTAACTAGGCTAGTATTTAATAAGAATTAATATTATTATATAATCTTTATCAAAACGGTATTATTAAATAAAATAATAAAATATTATTTAAATAAATTAGAATAATATTATTTTATTTAAGATTAAATAATTATTTTTAAGGGGAAGCCTTAAATTTTATAATATATATTAGAAAAAGGCTTTTTATAACAATATTTAATAGAAAAATACTATATAAAAGATAAATTAAAAAGAAATTAAATATTAATTATATAAAATTATTTAAATATATTTATTAAATATATAATAAAAATATTTATAAATAGAAACTTAAATTCTAGGGTATTAAATATAAATTCTTAAGATTTAATAATAATTCCAATTAATATTGAATATAGGATAGAAAGACTAAAAGATTAAAGCTTTTAACTTATATTATTTTTGATAAAATAATATTAATAAAAACGTATTTATTTGAAATAAGGAATAATAAAAAAAATATTCCTAATATTCTTAATAAAATAAATAATATATTAATAAATAAATAATTTGTAAATATAAAAATAAATATTTAGAATATTAATATTAATAAAGAAGTTAGCCCTAATTTTAATATATAAAACGGATTTAAGAAAGCTGATATTTAAAATATTAAATTTAATAAAATAATTAATTTTAATCTTAATAAATAAAATATTAAATAAATACCAAATATAGAATTAAATAAGGAAATCGTAATTTATATTAATAATATATTATTTTTATATAATAAGCAAAAGATATTAGGAATATAATAAAAAAAATTTTAAATTTATTAAAGATTATTAATATTATTAAAATATTAACCGAAATAGTTTACAAAACCTTATTTATTAATAAATTGCTATAATTTTCAAAAAAGAATAAAGGGGGGAAGATTTCCTTTTATATAAACTTTTTAAATAATTGAAAATAAAAATATTACTTTTTTTAAAAATTAATCAAAAATATTCTTAAGGCTAAATAAAGAATAATAAAAAATAATATTTTAAATAAAATTAAATATAATAAAATTTAAAAGGGTATAAAAAATTAAGAAATTATTATTAAAATATAAAATATTTCTAAAAAAATAAATATTATTAATTAAACTAAATATTAAAAGCGAAATCGTTAAATATAAAACTTAATAAATTATTAAAAGCTTCGAATAAATAAAAGGAATAAATTATAATATTATTTTCTTATTAATTATAAAAATTTTAAATTAGAAAATACTTTTAACCTTAAGAATAAAATATAATATAAAAATAGAATATTTTAATATTAATATTACTTTCCTAAAAACAACTTTTAAAAAAAATATAAATAGAATAGCTTTATAAATATATTAATAATATAAATAATATATATTATTTAGAAAAAACCTTATATAGCCTTAAATAATTATTTAAGGAATAGGGAAAAATATTAATAATAAAGTTAAAGAATTTTAACTTTAAATAACTTTAAAAAAATAATTCTATTTTTATTAATAATAAAGGAACAATTATAACTACTTATATAAATAATTTATTAATACTCTTATATATAAAAAAGGTAATAAATAAATTAAAAACTTAGTTTAATAAAGAATTTAAATTAAAATATTTAAAAATTATTTTTTTCTATTTAAGAATAAAAATCTTAAGAAATTATAATAATTATATAATAATTATTATTTAAAAGGGTTATATTACCTAAATATTCAAACAATTAAAACTAGAAAATTATTATATTATTTAAAATATTATAAATAAAAATATAAAGTTAAAATAATTACCTTTTTAATATATTATTAATAAAAAGTTGAAAAACGAATTTATATTTATTATTAAAGCTTTTAATTAAATAGTTAAAATAAGCTAGCTTAATATTAATTTTATAATATATTATTTAAATAAGTATTTTATATAATTAATAAACGATTATTATATAATAATAAAATAAATAATAAAATATTTAATTAATATAATTAAAATCGGAATAATATTTAGGTTAAATTATATATATAATAAAAATTTTTAGGTTTATTTTAACTTTTCTTAATATAATAATAATAATATAATAATATTAATAATAATAAATTTATAATAGAATATTTTTTTAAATTAATTAATAAACCGGTTAATTAAAAGTTTAAATAAGAACTAATTATAATTATATTATCGATTAAAATTAAATATATTATTATATTAAAAATATATAAAAAAGCTATATATTTCAAGAATTTGCTTTAAGAACTTAAATATAATAAGGAAAATATAAAAATTATAAAAATAAATTTAAATAATAAATTAACAATTAATTTAGCCGAAAAACTTATAATATATTTTAAAATAAAATATATATAATTTTAATATTATAAAATAAAAAAGTTAATATAAAATAAAAAAATAATTATAAATTAAAATTTTATTAAAAAAATAATAATAAATTTTTTAATAAAACTAATAATAATAGCAAGCTTAAAATATATATTTTAACTATTAAAGCTAGCCTAGGAAAGCAAAAGAAGAAATATAAAACTTAATAAATTATTTACTAATAGTATTTTGAAAATTATTATAAAATTTAAGAAAAAAGATTAAAGAATAATTAAAGCAGTCTCTCCAATAATATTAAATTAAATCAGGTTTAACGTATTACAATTTTAGATTATTATTAGCTAGGCTATATACCGAACAACAAGGGCTATACTTAGGGCATATCAGCTCTACTAAATGCCTTATTATTTATAGGGCCTAGATTGATCAGCCGAGTATATAGATGAGCCTGTATTCCTAGGTAGGTAGAGCAATTGAAATCTCCTAAAGCCAACAGAGGAAGAAGTCGCTGACCGGAGCCCGCCCCGCTCCGCCTCCGCCCAATACCCGAGGACTCCTCCATGCCCAACTTTTTTGCGTTGGGTCTCAACGTCCGACTGTCAACTCGCTGCGTCTTGACGGGACTCCGCTCTGTTTTTCCTACAGTAACCTGTACCAAACACAACCGAACATCCACCGTCCTTTGCCAGCATCAGCCTTCTTTCTGTCCAGATTAGCCAGGTACTAAGCCGCAGTGCTCCAGATGGGGCCGCAGCAGAAAGCTGTTCTAAGTACAAAGCTGCTTCCATGCCCAATGGAACTTATCTGACCTTGTCTAGTTGTCATCGATGGATGGGGCATCCCTAGCGCTACATCCCCCAAAGATGGCGACGCGATCGCCGCCGCAGAGACCCCCGTCATGGACGAATTCTCTAAAAAGGACTCCAAAACAGCGCAAGGTTTCACCGAACTCGACGCTTCGTCCCTGGCAGTCGGGCTTCCCGAGGGTTTGATGGGAAATAGTGAGGTCGGGCACCTCAACATCGGGGCCGGACGAGTCGTGTGGCAGGATGTGGTGCGCATAGATCAAACGATTAAGAAGGGCGAATTGAACCAAGTCAAGAACCTTACGGACTGCTTCAATAGAGCAAAGGATGGAAATGGTCGGTTACATCTCCTAGGTCTTGTCTCGGATGGTGGCGTCCACTCGCATATCAATCATCTATACGCATTGCTCAAACTTGCCAAAGAGTTGGCCGTGCCGAAAGTATTTATTCATTTCTTCGGCGACGGAAGAGATACGGATCCCAAGTCAGGGGCTGGGTATATGAAAGATTTGCTAGCCAAAATGAAAGAATTGGGCGTGGGAGAAATTGCAACCGTGGTGGGGAGATACTACATCATGGATCGAGACAAGCGGTGGGACCGAGTCGAGGAGGGCATGAAAGGCGTCGTTCTGGGCGAGGGCGAAGAGAGCACCAATCCGCTCAAAACAATCGAAGAACGCTATTCCAAAGGCGAAAACGACGAGTTCCTCAAACCCATCATTGTGAACGGAAAAGGAGCCCGCGTCCAAGGTATCCCTTCTCCTCATCTCTTTCCCCTATTCTTTCCCCGATTCCTTCCCCCTTCCTTTCCCCTTCTCCACCAGACTAAAGCCCCCTTCCAGACAACGATACACTCTTCTTCTTCAACTACCGCTCCGACCGCGTCCGCGAAATAACCCAACTCCTCGGCTCTGTCGACCGCAGCCCCAAACCCTCCTTCCCCTACCCCAAAAACATCACCCTCACAACAATGACCTCCTACAACCCCTCCTACACCTTCCCCATCGCCTTCCAGCCCCAACACATGGGTAACGTCCTCGCCGAATACCTCGCCGCAAAGCAAATACACCAATGCCACGTCGCCGAAACCGAAAAATACGCCCACGTCACCTTCTTCTTCAACGGCGGCGTCGAGAAAAAGTTTCCAAACGAAGACCGCGACCTCATCCCCTCCCCCAAAGTCGCCACCTACGACCTCGACCCCAAAATGTCCGCCCAAGGCGTCGCCGACAAACTCTGCGACCGCATCAAAGCCGGCCAGCACGAATTCCTCATGAACAACTTCGCCCCCCCCGACATGGTCGGCCACACCGGCGTCTACAAGGCCGCCATCGCCGCCTGCACCGCTACCGATAAAGCCATCGGCCAGGTCTACGACGCTTGCAAACAACACGGCTACGTCCTCTTCGTGACGAGCGATCATGGTAATGCTGAGGAGATGCTGAATGAGGTCGGGAAACCGAAGACGAGCCATACGACTAATAAAGTGCCGTTTGTCATGGCGAATGCGCCGAAGGGGTGGTCGTTGCAGAAGGAAGAGGGGGTGTTGGGGGATGTGGCGCCGACTGTGCTTGAGGTTATGGGGTTGGGAAAGCCTGAGGAGATGGGGGGGAGGAGTTTGTTGGTTAGGGGTTAGGAGCTTGCGTTAGGGGATAGGGTTATGGGGGAGTGGGAGGGTGGAATTTGGGGTCGTTTGCGCAGGATGATGAGATGAATGGACGGAATAGACTTGAGAAATCGCAAGATCTTTCAACCTCCTTGTTTCCCTTTTATTGGGAACTTCCTGCGCCTCACAACACCAAAGAATCCCCCACCCGAACAGCTCACAGTCTTTACCTTTAAATTTATCCATCGTCTCCCCATGTCGTCTCCCCATCCCACCGACCCGACCACCCAACTACCCATAGAACTAAAACGCAATATTTAATCACTCAGTATAGCCCAGTTTATAACACATATGCCAACAAGTAAACACGTGGATATTAACGCTACACCCCAACCCTCCCCCCTTCTACCTCCCGGGCACAGTTTGCTCGACCTACCAGCTACTGGATTAGATTGTATGATTTATGGTTGCGGGGGAGGGGTCCAGGGATTGAGGTGGTACGGAGCGTGCCTAGTGTCCGGGGGGGGTGGGTTAAGGATTCATTGTTTTTTTCTTTTTTTTGGTGTATATTGTATATTATGTACAACAGGAATTTAAGGTTGGTGAGGGAGCAGAGCCGCAGTGCCGGAACGTCTGGGCGGAACGTTATTATGCATCGCTCTTCCATGACCAATCCTGCTTCATCCCACGAGTTTTTGTGTATGGGCTACAGCAGGCCTTGAATACTCGTACCGAAGAAAGAAAGGGCAGCTCAAGCCGAGACCGAGGGAGCTGTTTCACACTCCAACCTGCTGCGCGTCACCTGCATTGGTACTTGTCAGATGCACTCAGGGCTAAATCGTCTGATTGATAAATAATGGTGCACAGCACTCTAATATATATGATAATAAGGCCCTAAATAGAGGCAAATAAGTGTTCTTAATCTTATTTTATATTAATTGTTTCGCCTGATAAAGTAGAAAATAAATAATATAATAATAATATTTTAATAATATAATTAAAGGTTTAAAAAACTTTAAAAAAAGTAAAATAAGAAAAATAAATTAATAAAATAAAAATAAAATAAAAATAATTGATATACCTTTTTAAAATAATAATAATTTAATTATTATTATAACTTTATTTAATTAATAAATAAAGTTATATAATTATTTAAATTAATAAATTCTCTATATTTCTAATAAAGAAAGGATTTAATAAAATTATTTATTGATATTTTAATTATAAAAAATTATTTAATAATAATGTAATTATTTTAAACTTCTTAATAGAGCTAATATTAATATATATTTATATATTTAAAAGTAAATCGATTAACAAAGTTTAATATTTATTAATTATTATAAATAATAATAATATTTTAGTTTATTTAAAAATATATATATTTAAATTTTTTATTTTATTAAATTATTTATTAAATTATTTCATTAAAAATAAATAATTTAACTTTAATAATAAATATAATAATAATAATTTATTTTAAAGCTTTTTAATCGATAAAAGTATTATATAATTAAAAAAAATAATTAAATAAACTTTTTTTAATAATAAAATTATTAATAAATATAATATTTAATATTAATAGAAAAATATTATTTTATAATTAATTATTATATTTAATTACAAACGTTTTAATAATAAATAAATAAATAAATAATTAATTAATTAAAATTAAATAATAAAATTTTTTTTAAAAGAATTAAATAAATTAAAAATTAATAAAAATAATATTTAATTTAATAATAATAATAACGAATAAAATAAAATTAATATATTATCAATATAAATATATTTATTTAAAAATAATTTAATATTTATATAAAAAAATTTCTTTTATTAATAATAATATGTTTAATAAAATAATATTTTTTAAATATATAAATCTTAATTTAATTAAATTTACTTAATATATATAATAATAAAGCCTTAAATAAGGGCAAATAAATATTTTTAGCCTTATTTTATATTAATTACTTTACCTAATAAAATGGAAAATAGGTAATATAATAATAATATTTTAGTAGTATAATTAAGGGTCCAAATAACCCTAGAGAAAGCAAAATGGGAAAAACGGGCTGACAAGGGAAAATAGGGGCAATGACAGCTGACACAAGCGAGTAGGGCAGGTCGAGCATAAAGTAACCGCACGAAACGATTGACCGTTTCTTTTTTGGATACGGACTCTCGCTGTATCTTCGATCTTGCTTGACAATTTTGAACAGAACCTATATAATTCCTAGATTCGGATACGCGCATCAGCACCCCAAGAACCCTGTACGGAAATAGGCAATATGCATACAGCTGTAAACAGCACCGAAGCCGTTGGGGGTAGTATACCATACTTGAGACAGCTATCCAACGCTAACCACGTTAAACCAGTAGGATCAGCTGATGCCTTGGTCAGTTTCAATTTTATTATTTCAAATAAATGAAGAATATACTGCCGTCCTCTACCTACTTCTGGTTATACGTATACCCGCTTACAGCTGCGGTTTGGCAATACAAGTATGAATCAACCATAATGATTTGACGCCTATCTCCGTTCAAACGGTTGTGGCAGGTTGAGCAGCCGGGGGTAGGCTTTTGAGAACCGCGGTAGTCATCAGCCGTATTGCCGCCTATACTTATATCGCCGCTTGTAGACATATCTTTGGAGGACGTTACATACAACGTGCCAGAATTCTGCCGTTTGACGGGTTGTAGGATGCAAATAGTACTGAAGTAGGGAAACGAAGAATAAGGCAGAGAAAGTGGAGGTTGAAGTGGGAGATGCCAAGTGAGGTGAGAGAAGTAGTGAGACAGAGGTTGGACGGGGTCGTCGTTCTCCTCGTTACCGGGCGTGAGAAGGGGCCCAATAGATGGATTGAACGCCTGTCGATACCAAGAGCAGTAAACTTTACCTTCGTTGTTTTCCGCACCTCCAAAACCCAGTGCTGGCTCGCGAAATGGATCGGGAGCCTCTGTCAACAGGGAAGTAGTCAGATCGACGCATTCAATCAGATCGCAGTCTTCGAGTCGAGCGCTTTCGGTGACTGAACTTGGGACGCTGCATTTAATGTCTACGTTCAATAAGTAAAAAACTAATATATCGTTTAAAGCCCAAGCAACAGCAAAGCAAGTTACTATCCCTTTCTCTGATTCTCGACTTCATCGGTAAACTGCTCTCATTCACAAAGGGAAAACAAGAAAGCCCCTTGGTAATTTCACCGCTTATATATTTATCCACTCCAACTCTGTCTCGAGGACGCCCTTGGTAACTCTGCAGCCAATAAGCCAATACTCGATGGGGCTGTACTTTTTATATAGGCGACGCGTCTGTCTTCAACGATGATTGAGGACTTCGGAAACGATTTTGTTATATGGTTCCCCTTGACCATCTGTCTGACCTCAGTAAGATAGGGTAGGATTGACAGGCCGATCCGACTCTGCCGGCCTCGATACTGGTCCCTCTAGCTAGAGGATATTTGCGTTACAGCGATCCCGTCAACATCACTGCATTCCCCCGCCGCCGTTGCCTTGCTAGCTTGCAATCGTTCCCCTAGCGGTGTTCCCTGCGTTCGAACCCTTCTCTCTTTTATATGTAATCGCCTTTAATCGCTTTCTCGGCGCTTTGAGGCTGAAAGTGGCACAACCGAATCAGAAGAGTACGGAACATAACAGCAGCCGATATATAACGCAATACTATTCACTCGTTACCAATTGTCCTCCATATTCTTCTCAAAGATAGTGTTATAGTTCTCCTGCATCGCCTCACGTTCACTGCCGCTGTATTCTCCAAGGTAGTCGTATATATCTCTTGCATCCAATCGAACTAGTTTTCGTTGCTCTCGTCGACTCTCTCGATCTGCCGTCAATCAGACACCTATATGCTTACGTCAGTGTCAAATTACTTGCCTTTCTCGACTTCTGCTGGAGTTTTGTTCTCGACAATTGCCTTCGCAGGAACATGATGGAGATAGAGAAAGGCCGACTTAATGTGTTGTCTAGCACCTAAAGGGATCTCCAAGCTCAATTTCTCTACTAAATCGCTGAGTTTGAAGAAGTTGGTGTTGATAAGTTCGGCCGTATCGATAGTATAAAGAGCCCAGCTACCTTCTGAGCTTTCGTTGACGCCCCATGGCTCTTTGCGGCCCCAGTTCTCGGCGTGCTCTCGATCAGAAAAGAGAGAGATAAATGGTAGAGGATCTCGACAACTCCATGTGAAGTGCTTCACTATAGCTCGCTTGAAAAGGTCCAATTCATTAGGGCCTCGGAGTCACAATGCGGCAGCAGCCACGCAATCAACCGCAGCGTTACATGTGGGACTTGCTCAAAGCACACCGCAACGAGGTGCAAAGCCTTTCCCAAGGCTTGGAAATGAGTCATTGCTATGGGCACCCCCAAACAGCCACCAAGGACAAAGCACAATGTGTGATAGCAATCAATAGAGCCGACGCGTATACCTAGCTAATATTAGATCCCTATGCGCGGATGAGAACCATTAGCGATGCGCAAAGCTTATACGTGCCAACATATCAAAGAGAGTACCTCGCCTTTGCACTTCTGCAGAACGGAATTGCAACCATGAACCCTCTCATCTCATTCATGTTATCACTTTGGCTGCAGCAATCCCAGACTCTTGCTGCGCCATCACTCCCGTTACCCACATCACTGGGCCTGTCTACTATGTCTCACTGCTCCTCATTCAACACAACTACCAGCTTCGGTCGCATAATACCTCTCGCCGATGGCCCCACTCGTGGCCCGTAGTAAGCCGTATCAGCTCAACCACAAACGATCACACTGACGCACTCATCGCATAGTCCGGTAAGCGATCCATACGACTTGGTCCACTCTGGCACCGATTTCACCATCGAATTCTATGCCTATCGCGACGCGCTTCCACACGACTGCATAAGCAACGTATTCAGCAACGCCCTTAGCAAAGCGCTCGCTAATCCATACGAGCAACGAATCAGTCCGGAAAGGATAGAATTCTGGGACCGTCCGGCGCAGTTGATACTATTTCCTGGCGAGTCAATGACTTGGATCATGTGGGTGAAGGCGTTGTGGCTTATGAGGGAATTTGTACAAGAGAAGGCGATGAGCTTTGAATGGCAATTTATTGTGTTGGCCCCAGGTTTGGCAGATGTAGGGAGGGGTGCGCTGCTGAATGGGCTGGTGAAGGAGAAAGGTGACATGTATAAGCCTAGCTAGAGCGAGGAAATTGATCCAATGATGTTGACTTCTTTCTTTGTATCAAATTTAGCGACACTGTTGATAATAGCGTAGATGATATTATCTCTGAAGGAATGTTCCACAAATTTGAAAGTAGGTAGCGAGGCTGTATCTTTCAGGCCTGAAGGCTGCATGCAATGATCACTCAGAACGGACGACAATGAAGCGGCACTCACGCTGTGCCTAATACAAGAGGAAGTCGATGCAATTTTCCAAAGACGCGTAAATAACCGCGTGATGCTTCATGGACGATTTGGATACTCACAGTAGATCAACGCCGAAAGCCGTCCACGAGTGCTCCGTCTTGAAACCCTCGAAATTTAAGTCCAAAGACTTTTAAGTACTTTGGAGGGGTCATATCATTGCAAAGGCTATGGGATATAGGGAGCTCGCGGGTTACAAAGAAACCTGCCTACCGGAATATGCGTGACCGACGCCGAGGCGATGGCTGAAGAATTCAGGAAGCTCGAAATGCTAGGCTATTACTCGAAGCCGAGCTTGAAAAGCGTTGCAATATAATACCGGCTATACCTCCTACTTTGATCCAGGAAAGTTAGCCCTTTGATAATAAATAATTATATTAAATACAAATATTATTATATATTATTCGTAATCCTATATTAATAGTACGAACCGTATAAATAATTTTGATTTTGTTAATTATAAGTTTAGTAGTATAAACTCTCGATAATATTTGTATTATTGAATTTGCGGAAGAAATTCTTATTCGCCTTAATTGCCTATAAAATATAAAAATAAGCTATTTAAATATTCTTTTTAATTATTAAAATATAAGTAATAATAATTACGTTCTTAATCCAAAAGATCGTTAATTAATAAAAGAAATCTTTAATTATATTGTATAACAAACTTATTTATCGTTTATTAAATTTTATAATAATTAAATATTTTATCTCCTTATAAGCAATTACCGCTCTTCTTTGAGATATATAAGCCTTACGGAATATATATTTCCAAATTTAACTTATTATGTTAATATTTAATTTATATTAGCAAATCCGGAAAAATCTCAAATGGATTTTAGCAAGTCGATTTCCTAATCAACTGCGTTTAATATAATTAATATAATTAGTAGGATTTTATTAAGAAATTTTTATGCCAAGCTTTTTTTAGGGCCGGGAACTAAATCTTTATTTTTAAAACTGCTATATCTTTATGATTAGTTAACGTTTTAAAAAAAAATTTTTTTTTGAAAATTTCGCTAAAAATAGCCCTAAACAAAGTTATATTATTTATATAAGCTTAGCGTATAGGCCCTACTAAACGGGGACTTAAAACAAAATTTTTTTTTTTTTAATAGTGTTAAATAGCTACTGATTATATTCTAATTTGGTATATTTTATACTAAGAAATTTGAATATAAACAGATCCGTTAATCCGGATTTTTGCTACTAAATATATCAAAATACAGTTTCCGGATTTGTTAATATATAATATTTTAATATAAAATAAATTCTATTAAGAATTACTTTATCAAAGTTACAAATACAGTTTATAATTAGGAATATAATAATATTATAATATTTTAGTTTACGGAAGAATATCGAAATTAACTTATTATAACTAATATCCTTCGTCAAACGCTATTTCAAATATGTATTTATTTTGTTTAAAAGAATAAGAATATTCCAATTATTAATAATTTAAAAAATATATAAAAGTTAAAATTTTATTATTTTTGAATTAAAATTCAACTCTCCGGTAAAGATTTAAAAGAGTTAAATAAAATTATAAAAAATATTATAATAAAAAATATACTGAATAGAATAGCCTTTAAAAATATTCAAATACCTGTAATACCATAGGCTAGGGGTTGGTAGCAATATAAAATCAAAAAGGAGGTTTTATTCTATAGTAGAATTAACTATTAAAGAAAAAAGAAGGGCCAGGGTTTAATATATATTTAGTATTAAAATTATATATACTAAATATATATATATTATTAATATTAATAATATCATATTTTAAAGCCCCTAAGGGCTTAAATATATAATAATCTAGACAACTTATATATTAATTTTTGATAATTACTTTCCCCTTTTATAGATTCGATTTCGAATTATATATTAATATATTAAAAAACCTTTAACCTTATAAGAAATAAAGAAAGATATTATATATATATAGTTTATATAAAAGTAATACTTTGTATATATATTAATAATAATATATAAATATATTTTAAATATATTATTATTAATATTTTACAACGATTTATATATATAAAGTTTATAATATTAATAACTATAAATATATTAATATAATATTTAAATATTTATTTTATTTATATCTTTTTTCTCTTTAATATTTTAATTACGGTTTGCTTATTATTACCTTTTCTTATAATATATATATATAATTTTTATATATTTATAATGTTTATATTTCTTTTTTCTTTTTTCTTTTTTTTATATTAAAAATATTAAATTTTTATTTAAATTTATTTATTTTATTAAATAAATTAAACTTTGAAAATATTATGTTTATTATATATAATAATTATATTATACCCGAGTCTCTTAAACGTCTAGAGGGCATTATTATTAATTTAAAGGATTTTAATCTTAAAGAAGAAGAAGAATTTTATTTTAATATACTTTTTCCTATATTTAAATTTGTTATTATAAATAGTTTTTATTAAATAAAGAAATAACTTAAAAGCAAAATACGCTTAAAGGTTATTATATTTAATTATAATTATTAAAGCTTTTTTACTTTTAAATAAAATAAAATATTTAATATATACAAAAATAATAAATTATTTATATTTTTAAAGTATTAAATATATACTCTTATTAAACTTTTTATTATTCCTATTTTTAAAGAGTCTCTTTCTTCTTATACCCTGAATATATTTAACTAATAAATAAGGCGTAATTAAGCTTATATTTTGAAGGGTAAATACTCGGTTTTTAAATCTAATAATATAAATTTTCTAATTTAATATAAAATATATATTTTTAATATATTTATAATTAACTTTTATTAAGATTATTAATTATAACGCTATTATTAAGCCTGTTTTATTAGAATTTTTTTATATTTATTATTTATATTATATTATAAAAATTAATCTTAAACCTTATAAAATTAAATAGAATTCTTATAAAATTATTCTTTGCAAATATAATCATATTCAAATAAAATTTTATATATTATTTATTATTAATATATAAATATAATATAAGTTAATTAATATATAATTATTAAATTATTATAAAGTTATTAATAATATTAATAAATTATTAATATTATATTATATTTTCTGTACCTTTTCTACCGATAATAAAGGTTTTGAAAAGGTAAGTAATATATTTATATATAAATAATATAATTTTATTAAAATTTGAATATTTATTAGCAAATAATAAGCTATTAAAGTAGCAAAAAAAAAGCCTTTTATATTAAATATTTAAATAAATATAATAAAAACTTTATAAAGTATTAAGGAAAACCTTAATAATATAAATAATATAACATATTATTTAATATATATTTCTATATTTTACTTATATTTTATATATATATTATAATTAATATATATATTTTGTTTTTAAATTAAGCTTTTATTTATTATACTAGCCTTATCCTTCAATAAAAAGGAAAAAGAAAAAGGAAAAGCAAAAGATAATAAAATAATACAAAATATAACTTAATTTAACAGTATATTTACATTAATAATATATTTACATTACATATATTTTATTATTTATTAATATATATATTTTAATTTATAATTATATTTTAACTTTTATATTAATTATATTTAATATTTAATATTTTTTTAATATTAAATATTTATTTTGCTTTTCGTTTACGTTTTAACTATTTATTATATATATTATATAAGTTTTATACTCTTTCTATATCCTTTTTAGGAACTTATTAATTATATTTTATAAATTAACTTTTCAATTAAATTTTATAATATATTATCCTTTTCTTTATTATACGGCTTAATACCTTTTTAACTTCTTATTTAAATTTGTTATTTATAAGTTTTAATAAAGAAAGTTTAAATAAATTATTAATATTTCGTTTATATTTATAAGACTTTAATAAAAAGATATAGAATATCGGATAAATTCGTATTCTTAATAATAAAAGACGGTATATTTATTTCCTAATTAGCTTAAAAATATAAAAAAATATAATAAATTAATTAGAAATTTTCTTCTTTGGCTTTTTAAGTTTTAAATTCTTTACAAATAATAAAATAAAATAATTAATATTAAAAGATTAAACTTTATATTTAATATTATAATATTTAATTTATATTTCGTTTATATTATATTAACGTTTCTTTATTTATTATTATTAATATCTTTCTTTTAAGAATATAGTTCTTAATACTATTAAAACGCAGGTAGTAATTATATATAATATAAAATAAAATTATATTAATTAAACTTTGTTTATTATTTTAATAAATAAATTCGGTTATTAATAATAAAAAGGTTTAATTATTTTAATTTTTATTAAAAAAAATATATAAATAATATTTTAATATTCTAATATTTAATTTTAATACTTTATTTATTTATTTATTTAAAGATAAAATATTATATTTTAAATAAATTTCTTAAAAAAAATCTTAATTAAATTAGTTATACTTTAGGCAAATATTAGTCTAGATTAGTATTTAAATAGTTAAACTTAGCTTATATAAAATTAATATTTAATATAATTAACAGATTTAATAAGATTAATTAATTATTTAAACTATTAATTATTTTTTATTAATAATTTAAATATAAGAATTCGATAAATAAGAATCGGTATAATTAATTTTATTAATATAATTGCTAATTATTTATTTAATTAAATTTGATTATTTTAATAAACTTAAAATATAAAGTTCAGTATTTAATTTAGTTAGAAAATTTAATTATTTATTATTATATTTTCCTTAATTACTTCGAAAAAGCCTTAGGAAGAACAATTATTGAAATCTTATTATATATGTTTTTTTTAATATTTAATAATTATATTTTAAATTCTGTAGCTATCCGAATAATTTTTAATATTTACTTTTTAATTCTAAATATTAAAAAAGAAAGAATTTAAGATTTATTTCTTATATTTAATATTTTATCTCCGCCTTATTATTAAAATAATTATTTTATTATATAAACCGCTTTAAAAGACTTTAAGAGGTAATATAGACTTTATATTAAAAAGGACTATTTTCGCTTAATATTAGAGTAAATTACTTTACTTAAGAACAAAGAATAATTACCGATTATTTACCTTATTTTCTAGATTAAAAATAATATTAATTGAAACTTAATTATTATAATAATTAAGGATTTTCGCAAGGAAATAGAAAATTTCCTATTTTCCGAATACTTTTAAACTTAGTTTATAATTTATAAGAACTAAGATTAATTAAAAGAAATAATATAATTAATTTTTAATCTTTTATTTATTTAATTTATTTTTTAATAAATATTAATAAATTTCTTAATTCGGATTAATAAGTAATTATTAGAAATCTTAATTTAGTCTTTTACTTTTTTAAACGAAATTTCAAATAAAAGTCTTATTTAAGAAGAATTAAAAATAGAAAAGTTATTAACTTTACCTTTCTTATTTCTAAGAAATTGGATTTTTCTTAATTATTTTTTTTATTAAATTTTTTAAATCTTTTAAAAAGCCCTTTAAAATATATTAATAAAGAATAAATAAACTTTATTAATTTTTAAATTATTTTCTTTAAAATAAGTAAAAGGAAACCCGGGTTTAATCCCTTATTCGGAATAATTAAATAACTAAATAATTTATTTTAAAGAATATTTATTAATATTAAAATTTTTTTATTTAAGAATAATTAATTAAAGGAAAGAGAATAACCCTTTAATTAAGATTATCTTTAAAAATTAAACTTATAACCCGATATTTCAGAATAAATATTAAAAATTATTAAAGAAATAATAATTCGAATTATAAATTAATTTCTTTAATATTTGCCTTAAGACTTTTAAAGACTTACGGGATAACAAGGTCCGTTAAACTTTTTAAAAAAACTTAAGCTAATAGCTTCTTATAAAAGAAGCGATAAATTCAATATTTTAGAATTTAACTTTTTCTATTTTAACTTAAAGAAATTATATAAATTAGGAAATATTAACTTTAAAAGCAAAATTTTTTTTTATTAAGAAATATATATTTTTTATAAAAGAGTTTAAACTTTAAATAAATAAAAGGAAAGGTTTCGATATAAAATAATCTTTTAATATATTTTCGAAAATTAATTTTATTTTAATAATTAAATATCTTTTTTTAAAATAAAAAAGATATTTTAATTTAATTAAAAAATAGGTTAGAATAAACTCTCGTATAACTCTAAGAATAGTTTAAAATTTCTATATTATTAACTTTAATAAAACTTAATAATAAAATATATTTAATAATTAATATAAGAAATTATAAAAATTTAATTTTTTTTATATAAAATATAATTAAATTTATAAAATAAATAAAGATTATTAATAAATATATTTAATATATTTAAATATAAAATTATTTAAATATAAAATTATAAAAAATAATAATTTTATTCTTAAAATAAATTACCTTAAGAAGTTTTATAAAAGAATTAAATATAAGGAAAGAAATATAATATTAAATAATTAATAATTAAAACTCTTATATTAGAAAATAAAAAAAGAATAAGATTGGGATTAAGAATAATAAAAAGATAAATTTAAGAATTAGTCTTCGGAATAATTAAATAAGTTTTAATTTTATTAATAATTATTTAAATTTTTTAATTAAAAATTTTCTTTTATTAATTTTAAAACCTTTAAGCTTTATTTTTATAAGCTTAAATTTATTAATTTAAATTATATAATACCTTTTCTATATTATTTATAATAATAAAATATTTATATTTACCCGAATTAATAGTTTTAACTCTAAAGGTATTTAAACCCAGTATTAACTAATTAATCTTAATAATAAATTTTAAAGCTAAAAAAAGAAATAGAAATATCAAAGTAACTTTTATTAATAATAATTATAAATATATAGCTAAATCAGTACCCGAATAATAATTATAAAAATTAATATAATAGGATTTAAGTTTATAGCGGATAAAGATACTTTAATAGGAAGTATTAAAGTAATAATAAATATTAAAATAATAATAAATATTAAAGTAATAATAAGTATTAAAGTAATAACGGATTTCGGGGGTATAATAAATATTAAAGAATTAACCCAAGTAGGAATTTCTTAATAGGAAATTAATCCTTGCCTTAATAAGCTTATTATAAGGAAATATAATTTAATAATTATTTATAAAAAGGAGCTTATTAAAATAAAAGAATTTATTTTAATATTTAAGATTATTTAATTATTTTATAAAATTTTAATATAATATAATACGAGAATAATAAGAACTTTTAAGAAATACTTAAAAATAAGGAAAATTTTATTAAATAAAAAGAAATTAATATTAATTTTTTAATTATTTCTTATTATATATTTTCGAGCAAAATCTTAAATAATAAAGTTAAATATCGTTAATATAAAAAGGCTTTTATATTAAATAATAAATTATATTTATATTTAAAGATTTGATATAAAAAATTAATATTATTTAAATTAAATAAAAATTGCTTTAAAGGGTATATTGAAGAGAAAAATAAATAATTAATATTTTAAATAATTATTTTAATAGTTTTTTTAATTATAAAGAATAATATATCTTTTTATATTTAATATTACTTTATAATCTAAAGCAGTTTCAAATTAAACTAATTTAATATATTAATATATATAAATATAAAATATTTAATAAGCTTAAATAATAAAGCCTTTTTAAAGAAAAATATCCTTAATTTTAATATTAAAAAATATAAAATATAAAATATTTTAAAAGGAATCGGAGCTAATTAATATATTATAAACGAATTTGCTATTTTGCCTTTTTTCGTAAAAAATTAAAAAATAAGTAATAAGGAAGTTTTCTTCAAATTTATAAAAATTTTATATATTATAAATAATTTCAAAATTAATATATTTATTAAAATAAACATTTTAGACTTAAAATAATATATAATTAATATTTTAAATTAAAAAGTTATTTTTAATTTATAAAATATTAAAATATTAATATAAATAATAATAAAAAATAATATTTAAATATAATATATTATAAAAGTAAATTAAAAGCAAATTTTACCTTTAAATTTTATAATTTAAATTTTAATAAGAATAAAAGGGAAATCTAAACTTTTAAAGAGAAATTATATATTTAATTTAGAATTCGATAGGGTTTATACGTATTTTATAAATTTAGAAATAAGTTTTATAATTATTAAGAATAATAAGAATTTGCCTATTATTTTACTTAAAAATTTAAAGTTAAAGATAATAATAAAATATAATATAAAGGAAAATTATTTAATTAATATTGAAAATTATTCCTTAATAATAAAAATTAAGTTTGTTTAAGAAATATATAATTATTAATTTAAATTTTAAGTTTTAAAATTTTAATTTATAAAGCTTATAATAAATTTAACTCTAGAAATTAAACTCTTAAATAATATAATTATTTATAAAAAAATAAATAAATAAATATTATAAAAATAATAATAGAATAATATTTAAAAATTTAAGATATAAATAATATAATTAATATTCTGGAGTTAAAATAACTTATTATTTTATTTATTAATAATTAATAATTTTTTAAAATAAAATTAAATAATAAAATTTATCCCTTTAAAATAAATATTAAAATATTTATAAATAAGAAGTTTAATAAAATATATAAATAAAGTTAAATATTATAATTTAAAGAATTTATATTATTTGCTTTTCTAATTTTTATTATATAAAAAATAGTCTATATAAGTAAAGAGAAAATATTATAATAAAAAGGTTATATAATAATAAATATTCGAAGTTTAAATAAAATAATAATAATAAATAATTATTTATTATTATTATAAGGAAATATTATTTTAGCTTTATAAGATTATTCTTTTTTAATAATTATTAATTATAATAAGCAGTTTTACTTTTTCTTTATTAAAAAGGAAAATAAATATAACTTTATAATAATTTTTTATTACGGAATAGAAAATTATAATATAACTTTAATAAATTATAAAGGATTAATATTTTGTATTTAAATATAAATAAACGAATTTTTTAATTCTTATTATAACTTTATTCGATATTATATAAATAATATTATAATTTTTTCTTATTTATTCGAAAAATATTTATAATATTTAAATATAATATTTAATCTTTTTTTTAATTTTAAAATTATTTTAGAATTAAAAAAGTCTTATTTAAATTATCTTTTAATAACTTTTTTAAATCAAAGATAAATATTTTTAAATTCATTATTATTAAAGAAAGAATAAAAATTATTAAATAAATTAAATTTCTTAATACCTTTGAGACTTTAAAAATCTATATAAGGGAAATTAATTAGTTTAAGAGTAATATTAAATAGTTCGTTTAAATTACCGAATTGCTTTAAAAGAGAAAAATTAAATTATTTAAGAAATTATTAGTTAAAAGTAATTGTATAAGAAAAATATATTCAAAGATAATCATTTTTAAATTAATTAAAATAAAGTTAAAATTATTCAAGCTTCTTTAAAAAGCTTAAATTTCAAAAATTTCAGAAATTTATTATAATTTAAATAAATAATTATATTTTAATTTAAATTCTTTAAAATAATAAGGAATTAGAATTAAAATCTATTATATAAAGAGTAAACCTTTAAATTATAAATATAATTATATTAAAATTAAATTTATTAAATTTATTCTAAAGCTTTTAAATAAGGCTGAAATAAATTATTAACTTATTAAATTAAAAATAATTAATTTAATTTAAATATTAAAAAAATTATATTATATAATTATTTAAAACTTTAATAAAAAA
>JAABUQ010001107.1_pt1 | contig 59940 bp, 18 predicted proteins | sample 5560001 | NCBI WGS metagenome assembly JAABUQ01 (sample SAMN10711888, study PRJNA513371) | rock metagenome | isolation source: Antarctica rocks | place: Antarctica: Victoria Land, Finger Mt nord | collected 2015-12-18
AGCATAACTCTCTCTAATATCTTCGTGGGAAGTACTAGCGTAACACTTTGAACACTTTAAGGATGTCTATATTAGGTCAACGCGCTTCTATTCTAAGCACTAGCTTTACAACAAAAGGAAAACAACCCATGTCAAAACTTATGAAGATCGACGATAACGACAACAATATCAACAATGAAGAAGAAATGTTATCGAAGATTAAGGTCAATGCTTTAAATAAATATTACGAAGATAGAATTAAATTGAAGAATTAAATTACGCAAATTAAAATCTACTTTACGTTTTATCTCGTTTCAAGAAATAAGAAGATCTTGTTGACTTCTATCTTTTTTCGAGAACGAGCTTAGCATTGGTTGAAGCCAAATCTTCGAAAGCATCTTAAGAATGAAGAAGATTTAAGAGAAATCTTTATTAACTTCGATGTCTTCAAGAAAGAACTACGACAAGTATTTGAAATATTCAACGAGAAACAAACAACGAAACGAGTCATTTAGCATTTATAACAAAAAACATTAGTAGCAAACTACGTCGTCAAATTCTAGGAATACGCAAATCTAATTAATTAGAACAATGCATCACTAATGACAATGTTTAAGCGAGACTTAAAGGAGAATGTCAAGGACAAACTTATGCGCAACGATGCAAGATTCGACATTATTTAAACTTTAGTGAAAATAACAATCGACGTAGACGACAAACTATATGAAAAAGTTATGAAAAAACGATACGATCAATCTTATAAAAGAGCAAGAATTTTCTTTGAACCAATGGTCGATTACTATGCGAAGAAAGATCATTTCAAGAAATACAACAATCTAGATTATCGCGAGCTTGCATCAATGAAATTAGACTTTACTTAACGACGTAAAGAAAAGAATCCTAAAGAAAAGTAAAGTAATAGAAATTTAAAAACGTGCTATTTATGTGGCAAATCAAGTTACTTCGCAAGAGATTGTCGTTCGAAGAACTTGATAGTTCCACGACAAATCAATGCTATGTTAAGAGAGATATTTAATAGCTAGAACGACATTAGAAAGCAAATCGACACAAAAGCGAACACCCCCAAGATTAGATCGAACGACGACTACTATTTGATAGAAAATCTAAATTAGTTATAGAAAGTCCTAGATGAAACATCATTAGATACGACATTCGCATCTACGCAAGAAGTTAATCAAGCACTTAAGAAAACTATCAAATCTCATAGTTTAGTTATCAACTTAAATGAAGAGTATAACTAAAAGAACTTCCACGAATGCATAGAAAATATCATGAATTACCTCGAGGCTTTAGCTAGCTCATCGAAGAAAAGACAAGTCAATTAGATCGTAAACAAATGCGAGAAAGCGCTAAGAAGCGACGCCACTAAAGAAAAAGACATTTCTAATAAAATCGAATAGCAATTGAACAATGTTAGTTTATCTAAACAAAAGATAGAGAAAGCAAAAAAACATAAGACACTTAATTGAATCGCTTGCTACGACGACTCATGCTAAACTTATCTAGAAGAAAAGAAAGAAATCAACTAATTTTCTAGGAAACCAAAGTTAGCAATCTAGCAACAAAAGGAAGCTTAGCGCAAACAAGCGTTTAAAATAGAAGTCGTAGCACAAGAGCAAAGAAAAGTTCAAATTTTTTGATAAAGAACATACTAGAGAAATGCAATATGTTAGCCCAATAGTAGCAACTAAACTCAACAACATACGTACGATGTTTTATCACATTAATTAAGATCAATGATCGTCGACTTATAGCAATGATCGATTTTGATGCAATAAGTAATTTTATAACTAGAGCTCTTGTAAAGAGGAAAAAGTATTTTACTCAAAAGAAGTCTAACGCTTACAATCTAATAATTGTAGATAGAAACTCATTATTCGACAAGAATGAAAAAGTGAACAAAGAAACGAAATTACTATCGATAGCTATTTAGCAACATCACGACAAACTAATCTTTAATATAGTGGAAATAATCATTTACGATATCGTTTTAAAAATGTCTTAATTGAAGCAACACAATCTAGAAATTAACTAAAATACACAAGTACTTAGATTCGCACGATGTGATCACGCAATTCATATTCAATCTACACATCAATAGCGTTCAATAATAGATAAAAGATTAAGTCGAAACTTGATCGCAAGTAGCGAGTTTGCATTCTCGCAAAAAAACGATCTAATAAAGTTTGACTTAATAAGCATTGACACAAGTTAATTAGATCACAAAGTCAAAGTAAATGAAGAAAATTGCGAATCTTCTAAGAGTTTTGAACTATCTAGTATAGCGAAGAAATCGCTAAAACACGTATTACGAATATACAACAATTGGGAGCATTTGTTCTAAGAAAAGAAAACAACAAAGATTTTCTCTAAACATTAATCGTAAGATTATGAAATTAAATTTAAACTAGACAAGCAACTTACGTTTGAACCTATATATGCTTTATCCAAGAAAAAGCTCGAAGTACTTCGCGAATATCTAATAGAAAATGAAAAGAAAGAATTTATTAAAAAATCCCAATCATAGATAGAATATTCGATTCTCTTTGTACTTAAGAAGAACGAAATTCTTCGTCTATGTGTCGATTACCAAAAGCTAAATTATATTACGATCAAGAATCAATATTTACTACTTAATATTAGCGAACTTCAAGATCGACTATTCAAAGTCAAGTACTTTATCAAATTGAATCTACGAGAAACGTACAATCAAATTAAAATAAAAAAAGAGAAAGAGTAAAAGATAGCTTTTCGCACACGATATAAACTATACAAATACACAATAATGTCGTTCGAACTTACAAACGTCTTAACAACGTGTCAAGAAATAATTAACGATGTATTACGACAATATCTAAATCAATTTGTCATAGCATACTTGAACGACATCATAATTTACTCAAAAATCTTAAAAGAACATATTAGTTATATTTTCAAAATATTGAAATGTCTAGATAAGAGAAACTTACATTTTAAATCAAAGAAATGCGAATTTCACTAAAAAGAAGTTGACTTTCTTGAATTTGTTGTAGAACGACTCGAAGTACGCATGAATCCCAAAAAGCTACAAGTAATTAAAGAATGAAAATCATCTACTAATGTTAAAAAAGTGCAATTCTTTCTAGATTTCATAAACTACAACAAAAAGTTCATTAAAAACTACTTCGTTAATGCGATATTATTGACAAATTTTACGAAAAAAAATACGTCATAAATATAAGAACTCGCAAAAGAAAAATTATTTTAAAATCTTAAATTAGAATGCTTGAAAAAATCAATACTAAAGATGTACGATTTACGATTATTAAGTAGAATTGAAATCGACGCATTAAATCTAGTTATTGATGCATGCTTTAATTAAGAGCATGAAGACATATAACATTTAATAATATATCTCTCGAGAAAACTCTTGCTAGTCGAATAGAATTACGATGTTCATGACAAGAAACTACTCGCTATTGTAGTCTTCTTGAAGTCATAAAGAGTATACATCAAAGAATTACTAGAACTTACAATTCTTACGAATCATAAAAATCTTGTGCACTTTATCATTATTAAACAATTTAACAAAAGACAAATACGATGATTAAAACGACTTGAACAATACAAATTCAAGATATAATATACTTTAGACAAAGATAATAACAAAGCAAACGCACTTAACAAAAGAAGTGATCATATAGAAACGAAAGAATCGTTTAATCACAACATACTTAAGGTCAATAAAGACGAATTACTATTAATTAACAAGCACGAGCTAAATGTTACATTACGAATACTTCAAAACGATACAAAGAAATTTTCGATAAAAAAAGGAAAACTCTAGATATTTATCAACAAAATCGATAAATATATAAAAGAACATCATGACGAATCACTACAAAGACACTCGAGAGTAATCAAAACTCTTTAGCTTTTACGTTAGCATTGTTAGTTTTTATAGATAAGACAAGTTGTCAAAACATATATTAAATAATGCCTTAATTGTTAGCAAAACAAACATAATACATATGCGAGCTATAGCGAAATTCAATATTAGAGATTATCTAAGTCGTTATAAGATAAAGTCACGATAAACTTTATTATTAAGTTGCTCAAGTCGACGAATTTAGCAACTAAAGACAAATATAATTTAATACTAGTAATGATTAACAAACTTATCAAGTATTTATATATTATCGCATGCAAAGAAAAGTTCATCGTAGAACAACTAGAATACATTGTGTTAAATCAACTTATACGATATCACAATATACTTAAAGAACTAATTAGTAATAGAGACAAGCTCTTCACGTTTAACTATTGGAAAACGTTGATATCAATGTTAGGAACAAGACTTAGAATGTTCATTGTCTATTACTTGATTACGAATGATTAAATAGAGCGAACAAATCAAAGTCTAGAGCAATATCTAAGACACTACGTCAACAATACTTATAGCAATTGGATATTACTTCTATCTATGACACAATTAACACTAAATGCAAAGATTTTAAATATCACTAAAATAACTTTATTCTTCGTCAATTACAATAGAGAATTTAATCTCTTTGAAGAAGAGCGAAAGCATCTATTAGCGCAATTAGTTATCGAAAGAGTAGCAACGCTAAAAAAGATACACGACAACATCTTGATAATGCAAGAAAGATCGACCAAGTACTAGAACAAAAAACGAAAAACGACATCTTAGCTAAAGAAAGAAAATAGAGTTTATCTTTTTACAAAAAATCTTAAGATAAGAAAATCAAGCAAGAAATTAAATCATGTCAAAATTGAATCGTTTCTTGTTAAAGAAACTAAGAAATTAATCAACTATAAACTCGACTTATCCAAGAACGCCAAAGTATTTTTAATATTTTATATTTTATTATTAGAACTAGTCGATTCTAATACGTTTATATAGAAAACATTTCATTACAAAACTTAGAAAGAAAGTTAATATAAAGTGGAAAGAATTCTAAAGCAACAAGATTAAAATTATCTAATTAAGTGAAAAGAATATTCTACTTTAGAGAACACGTAAGAATTCAAGAAGAATCTTGATAACTACTATGATCTTATCTAGAAATTTCATCGACATTTAAGAAATCATCTAGCATAGCGAGAGACGATCAAAAGATAAAAGATGACTTAACAAAAGCATTCGCAACAAGACAATTAAAAAACTCGAAAGCATTTAACTTCTTCATTCTTGACAAGAGACATTGTGTCTTTCGTTTCGCCTTCGCATTAATCTTCTTCAAAATCTTCTTATTTCGTAGTAATCGAATTATGACGATCGTTAGCAAAATTTCATCTTTAACAATTTTGACAAAAAGATTTTCTCTATTGTGATCAAGAGAAGACCAAGACATGTTCACGTACAACTTGTTCGCACAAACACATTTCAAACACTTTAAACGAGACAAGAAGTCTTTCATAACAATACAAAAATAATCAAAGAGAGAGCAACGTTCATAAACAATATTAATTAATGTATTGTAACGTTCGATTTCGAATGCGATACGAAGACAACTTTGTTACTAACAAGACATAATAAGAGACAATTAACTTTCGAAACGAAAACCTTTGAGAAAAGAAATAGTGTTACGAGTCTAACTCGAAACAACGTGATATATTAATTACAACGCAACATGTAGCACGAAGCACAATTGTTTACATGTTCGACAACTTGGCGAACGAACAATGTTCGACATATTTGACAACGAGCAAAGCGAACAATGTTCGACGCGTTCGACGTGTTCGACAACGAACAAAGCGAACAATGTTCGACGCGTTCGACATGTTCGATAGCGAACAAAACGAGCAATGTTCGACGCGTTCGATGTGTTCGATAGCGAACGTAGCGAGCAAAGAGATCTTCTTTAGTATATAGATCTTCTAAACACAACTTTCTTATAAATTGTATTTAATTTATCTTAAGTCTTGATTTATTGTTACGACTACTTAGTTGCAAACTCTTGTTATTAAATGATTGCTTGCATTGCCTAAAGACGTCTATAAATCTCTTTCATAGCATAATTCTCTCTAATATCTTCGTGAAAAGTATTAACGTAACAATATATATGACAAATTGAGTCACTTCGCAAGAGATTGTCGATTACGAAATTTAATAAATCGTCGACAAATCAATGTTATGTTAAGAAAGATATTTAATAGCTAAAACAACATTAGAGAGCAAATTAACACAAAGGCGAACGTTTTCAAGATTAAATCGAACGACAATTATTATTTGATAAAGAACTTAAATTAATTACAAAAAGTTCTAGATAAAACATTATTAAACGAAGCATTCGCATTTACGCAAGAAGTTAATTAAACACTCTAGAAAACTATTAAATTTTATAGCTTAATTATCGACTTAAACAAAGAATATAATTAAAAGAATTTTCACGAATGCATAAAAAACATTACGAATTATTTCGAAACTTTAGTTAACTTATCGAAGATCGTAAACAAATGCGAGAAAAAATTAAAAAGCAATGTTATTGCAAAAAAAACATACTTGACATTATTATAAAACAATTGAATCTTATAGTATACGCAAATCTTAGTTGAACAACTTGCTACAACAACTTATGCTAAATTTATTTAAAAAAAAAGAACGAAATTAATTGATTTTCTAGAAAGTTAAAGTTAACAATCTAGCAACAAAAGAAAGCTTAACACAAATAGACGTTTAAAACAAAAATCGCAACATAAAAACAAGAAAAAGTTTATTTTTTTTAATAAAGAGTTTATTAAAGAAATGCAATATATTAAATTAACAATAGTAACTAAACTTAATAGCGCACGTATAATGTTTTATCACATTAGTTAAGATTAATGATTGTTAATTTATAGCAATAATTAATTTTAATGCGATAAATAATTTTATGACTAAAGCTCTTATAGAGAGAGAAAAATATTTTACTTAAAAGAAGCTTAACGCTTACAATCTAGTAATTGTAAATAAAAATTCGTTACTTGTAGAAAATGAAAGAGTGAACAAAGAAACGAAATTACTATCGATAGCTATTTAGCAACATTACGAAAAACTAATCTTTAATATAATGAAAATAATTATTTATAATATTGTTTTAGAAATGCCTTGATTAAAGTAGCACAATCTAGAAATTAACTAAAATATACAAGTACTTAGATTTGTACAATGTGATTACACAATTTACGTTTAATTTACGCATTAACAATGTTCGATAATAAATAAAAAATTAAGTCGAAACTCGATCGCAAATAACGAATTTGCATTTTTGCAAAAAAACAATTTAATAAAGTTCGACTCGATAAACATTGACAAAGATTAGCTAAATTACAAAATTAAAATAAATGAAGAAAATTGCGAATTTTTTAAGAGCTCTAAACTATCTATTATAGCGAGAAAATCGCTAAAGCACATATTACGAATATATAACAATTAAAAGAATCTATTTTAGAAAGAGAAAATGATCGAAGTTTTACTTAAACATTAATTGTAAAATTACAAGATTAGACTTGAATTAAACAAGCAATTTACGTTTAAACTTATATATATTTTATTCGAAAAAAAGCTAGAAATTCTTCGCGAATACTTGACAAAAAACGAAAAAAAAAAATTTATAAAAAAATCTTAATTATACACAAGATATTCGATTCTCTTTGTATTTAAGAAAAACGAAACTTTTCGTTTATGTGTTAATTATCGAAAGCTAAACAATATTACGATGAAGAATCGTTATTTATTATTTAACATTAGCGAACTTTAAAATCGATTATTTGAAGCAAAATACTTTATTAAATTAGATTTACGAGAAGCTTACAATTAAATTAGAATAAAAATAGACAAAGAATAAAAAATAGCTTTTTGTATACGATATAAATTATACAAATATACGATAATGTCGTTTGAGCTTACGAACGTTTTAACAACGTGTTAAAAAATGTTTAATGTAACAATATTTAAATCAATTTGTCATAATATACTTGGACAACATCATAATTTACTCAAATATCTTGAAAAAAACATGTGAATTATGTTTTAAAATACTAGAATATCTAAATAAAAGAAATCTACATCTTAAATTAAAGAAATGCGAGTTTCATTAAAAAGAAATTGACTTTCTTGAATTTGTTGTTGAACGACATGAAGTACGCATAGATCTTAAAAAGCTACGAACAATTAAAGAATAAAAATCATTTATTAACGTCAAAAAAGTTTAATTTTTTTTAGATTTTATAAACTACAATAAGAAATTCATCAAAAATTACTTCGTTAGCGCAATATTATTGACGAATCTTACGAAGAAGAAGACGTCATAAAAATGAAAATTAACGAAAAAAAAAATTATTTTAGAATCTTAAGCTAAAATGCTTAAAGAAACTAGTATTAAAAATGTATAATTTACAATTGTTAAATAAAATTGAAATTGACGCATTAAATTTAGTTATCAATGCATGCTTCAATTAAAAGCATGAAAACATATAATATTTAATAACATATCTTTCGAGAAAACTTTCGTTAATCGAACAAAATTATAATATTTACGATAAAAAGTTATTCGCTAGTGTAATTTTTCTAGAATTATGAAGAGTATACATCGAAAAATTATTAAAACTTACGATTCTTACAAATCATAAGAATCTTCTACATTTCATTATTATTAAACAATTTAACAAAAGACAAATACGATAATTAAAGCGATTTGAACAATAAAAGTTTAGAATACAATATACATTAGATAAAGATAACGATAAAGTAGATGCATTTAACAAAAAAAGTAATTATATAAAAACGAAGAAATCGTTTAATTACAATATACTTAAAGTTAACAAAGACGAATCACTATTAGCAAGCAAATACAAGCTAAATATTATTTTACGAATATTTAAAGACAATAAAGAAGAGTTTTTAATAAAAAAAAAACTCTAAATATTTATTAACAAAATCGACGAATGTATAAGAGAACATTATGATAAATCATTGCAAAGACATTTGAGAATGATCAAAATTCTTTAGCTTTTACGTTAGCATTATTAGTTTTTTCAAATAAGACAAGTTATTGAGGCATACATTAAACGATATCTTAATTATTAACAAAACAAACATGATACATATGCGAACTATAACGAAATTTAATATTAGAAATTATTTAAATCGTTATAAGATAAAGTTACGATAAACTTCATTATTAAGTTGTCTAAATTGACGAATCTAGTAATTAGAAACAAATATAATTTGATACTAATAATGATTAACAAATTTATTAAGTACTTACATATTATCGCATGCAAGAAAAAGTTTATAGCAAAACAACTAAAATACATTGTATTAAATTAACTTATACGATATCACAATATACTTAAAAAATTAACTAGTAACAAAGACAAACTCTTCACGTCTAACTATTAAAAGACGCTTCTATCGATGTTAGAAACGAGACTTAGAATGTTCATTGCCTATTACTTGATTACGAATGATTAAATAGAGCGAATAAATCAAAGTTTAGAGAAATATTTGAGACATTACGTTAACAATACTTACAACAATTGAATATCACTTTTATTTATAACTTAACTAGCATTAAATGCAAAAACTTCGAATATCATTAAAATAACTTTATTCTTCGTCAATTATAATAGAGAATTCAATCTTTTTAAGAAAGAGCGAAAACATTTATTAACTTAATTAGTTATCGAAAGAATAGCAACATTAAAAAAGATGCACGATAATATTTCAAAAATGCAAAAAAAGTTGATCAAATATTAAAACAAAAAAAGAAAAACAACATCTCAACTAAAAAAAAGAAATGAAATATATCTTTTTATGAAAAATCTTAAGACAAGAAAGTTAAGCAAAAAATTAAATCATGTCAAAGTCGAATCGTTTTTCGTTAAGAAAACAAAGAGATTAATCAATTACGAACTCGACTTATTCAAGAACGTCAAAGTATTTTTAGTATTTTATATTTTATTGTTGAAATCAACGAATTCAATTACGTCTTTATAGAACACATTTTATTTTCATTCATAAAAAGAGAAACAATATAAGATTAAAGAAATTCTAAAATAAAAATATCAAAATATCTTATCAAGTGAAAAGAATATTTTATTTCGAAAAATACATAAAAGTAAAAAAAAAATCTTAATCGTTATTAAATTTTTTTAAGAAAGTTTTATCAAAGTTAAGCAAAAAGACGATAGCTCAATTCTAGTTAATCGAAAGTTAAAATTGTTCGAACGACATATCGAACAACAACTTAAAAGTCTTTGCAATAAACTTAGCAAAAAACGCTTTATTTATCTTTAAATCGTCGATGTTCTTTTATTTCGTTACGATCATTTTTCTCTCTTTATTTTCTAGAATATTTAATTGTTTTTTTAAACGACTTAGCTTAATATGCGCTTTGCGCATTTCTTTCTTTAAGCGTAATCTTTCTTCATAAATTTATTTTATCGAAGTAGATAAAATTGCTAAATTATAATCACGATTTAATCGCATACATTTCACACACTTTTCGAAATTATTGTTCACACAATAAGTTTTATTAAACATCGCACAATTGCGACAAGAACGCATCGCTAAACACAAAAAATTTAAAGCGTCAAAAAGATCTTTTTTACGAAAAAAAGAATTTTTGATATTAATTTTTCTTGAAGACATAATGAAGAAATATTGAGTTTTTGAAACGAAAACTCTAAAGAAGAAAAATAGTGTTACGAGCTTATTTAAATTATATTAGTGATTTAGATTCTATACGCTACGAACGCATTTATTATTATGTTCGACATGTTCGAGAAACGAACATTTTGAGCATGATGTTCGACATGTTCGATAAACGAACATTGCGAATAATTATGTTCGCTATGCTTAACGAACGAACAAGATGAACAATCTATATTTTCTTAATATATAGAAACTAAAAACGCAATTTTTTTATAAATTGTATTTAACTTATTTTAAGTTTTTATTTATTGTTACTTTAAATCATTGAATCATTCTTGAAAATTTATTGAACATAAAATTGTCTATAGTTGCAATTCTTGTTATCAAGTGATTACTTGCATTGTCTAAAGACGTCTATAAATCCTTTTAATAGCATAACTTTCTCTAATATCTTTTACGAAAGTATTAGCGTAACAATTGTGCAATAAAATATAGTTAAATTAACAAAGTATAGCAAATTAACAATTCTTCGACAAATATTATTATTGTAAAGATAAAGAGCAAAAATCGATTAAAAATTATTTGATTTGTCGAGATAAAATAAATAATATAGCCTTAATATTATTAAGAGTTAAGCTTTAGATATATTTTTATCGCAATTGTTCTAATATTTTAAGCAATTAACGTTAATAATAAATTTTAATCAACAAGAAATATATTTAATTATTGTTACTTAACTTTTTTAAAGTTAATTAAAATTTCTTAATCTATAATCTCTAAGAATTTCTAATATTTCTTAAAGACTTTATTTTTTATTAATATATCTAGTTCGAATTACAATTTATTTATTGCTTAAAGTTAATTGCAATAAGATACAATAATAAACTTCTATAAATTTATTTAAAAAAAGAATTTTTCTTTTTTAACTAAATTCTTATAGATATAATCGAGAAACTTGCTATATTGTTTTGCAAATTTATTGCAATACTATTTTAACAAAGTTAAATACTTAATAACTATTAATTTATAACTTAATATTAAATTTATAATATTTTATACTTTTTTAAATTTAATTTTGCAAGATCGACAAATACTTGCAAGCAAAATCGAAATATCTAAAAATAATAAATAAGCAAAATAAATATTGTTAAAAAAATTAGCGTAATCGTTGAATTAGATTTCAACTCGATCGAGTTAACTCGCTCAATTCTAATTCTAAAATTAGGCAAATTTCCTAGCTCAATAGAATGGGACGAACGAAGAATGCGCGTCGAATGTTCAATTCGACTTAATCGATCACGTGACGTCACGTAACGCGCTAACTCGATCGAGCTAGCGCAGGATTCACGTTAATCGCATATAATTAGCGTAAATTCTTGCATTAGCTTAATCGAGTTAGCGCGTAGATAATATAAGATAAGATAAGCGAATGCTAACGCGACGAAGTTAGCTTGAATTCTTAACATTAATTCGACGTAAACTAATTGTCAAATTGATTTTCGATTTTAACTTCTAAAATTAATTCGAATCGACAATTCAACTTTAGAAATCGAATTGAAAATCGATTCGATTTCAACTATTTTAAAATCGAATCGAATCGAATCAAGTCGATTTTCGATTTCAATATTAGAAATCGAATCGAATTGTCAAGTATGTCAAGAATTAGATTGATCGTCGATTCAAGTTATGATATTATCTCTCTAGTTCGACCCGACGCCAAGATTGAGTCGTAACGATTTTTTGAAATCGAATCGCTTAAAGTAGTTTAGCGCGAAGCGCGCTAAACTACTTATAGTAATCGACTAAACTACTTTGAGCGATTCGATTCTTCGATTTTTTTTGATTCAAGTCTTGGCATTTGTACGTGACATTTCCGGGTTAGCGCGACCAGTCTATCAAGAATATTAAAAATAGTATAAATTGAGTATAAATTTAGATTTCTTATTAATTACTAGATAATACTTAATAGTAATGCATTTATAAAAAGAAATTTCTAATACATTTATTAATTAATTTAAATAGATTAACTATTTCTATTAAATTATTAATTAATTGTTACTAAAAATAATTTAATTTACTAAAAATAATAGTCTTGACAATTCGATTCGATTTTTCGATTCGATTTTCGATTTAAAGTTTGAAATTGAATCGAATTGTCGATTTCAACTTTAGAAATCGAATCATCAAGACTTTCGATTCGATTCGAATCGATTTTTTAATTTGAACTCGATTTCTCGAATCGACGCAATTAGTCTAGCCCGACGAAACTCGATCCTGGGGTCGAGTTCGCGCCTTGATCCTAACTCAACCCTACGAGGTTCAAGAAAATAAATTGAATTGAGAAAAAAGTGTTCAACTCAACCCAACGATTACACTAAAAATAATAATCTTAATTGTTAAAATTTTGCAAGAAAAATAATAAAACAAGATTTAAGATTAGCTCTCTAATAATTAATAAAAACTCGATAAAAAAAAGATTATAATACAAGAATTTTAATATAATAAAAAATACTTCGAGTCTATATATTCTCGAATATATTAAATATAGATTGTATTTATTTCTAAATTAACAAAATAACAAAAAAAAAGAACAAGTTAAGTTAATTTTGCGTAATACTATTTTGCTTACTTAATTACAAGCGAGTATTTATATTAATATTTATAACATTATTAATATAACAAATTAGATTAAACTTTAATATTCTCGATTTCGTATCTAAGTTACTACATAATAATTGCTATAAAATTTACTTACTTCTTTGTTAAATATAATTTCTTTATTAAATATTTAAGTTAAATAATCAAATTAATTTTTTGCTCTTTTTTATATTTAATTTTGCAATTTTCGATATACTATTTTACTATTAATTTATTGTCGAAAGTCTTTGTTAATTATAGAAGATTAAGAGTAACAAAACAACGCTATTTAATTCTATTAAATATAAATATTAATTACAAAGTATAAAGTTGCAAATTGAATTTATTAATATATTTTAATTGTCGAATTTATTCTTAAATACAAAACTTATTGCAAATACAATTTGTTTAATTTAATATCTCGAAAATACTTTATAAAACTTAAATAACATTGTATAACAATACTATAATCGAAAAAATTATTGCGTTATTATATAATAATATTATTAAATCTTTATAAAATATTTGTTTTTAATTCTTTTATCTTGAAGACTAAGTTTTAATATATAATTTATATTTTTACTACAATACAACAAGTCTTTATTTATTCTTAACTTTGCTTTTGTTAAACAACTATTATTAAGTATTGATATTTTTTATTGCGAACAAAAGTTGCATATTATAGTATATATTCTTAAACTTAAATTATTAATTTTTGTATTATTTGCAACTTTCGATTTAAATTAATTATACTCGAAGCTTCGAATTTCTATTTTAAATAATAAATATAAAATTACTAAAAGTATAAAGATTAAGAAAGCAAATCTTATATAATATTATATTATATTAAAAAATAGACTTGCGCAATTATATATAATTTCGAATTGTAAACAACAATTGCAAACAATTTAAATTTTTAAGTTAAGACTTTTTAATAAGTCGATTAAAATTAAGTTGCTTTGCATTTGTTTTTAATATTTGTATATTATTTGTTATACTTAAGTTTTTATTAATTTTTTTTTGCTAAGTTATTTCGAATTGTTTGCGAGTTATTTTCTTACTTTGTAACTAATAAATTATTAATATATTGATTGAGCAAGAGTTAATACTAATAGATGCAACACAATTTTATACATTATCTATAAAAAGAAGTAAAACAATATCTAAGTTTGCGTTAAATATTTAATTTTTTTTTAAACTCTTTTTGCTTTATATTATTATTTACTCTTTATTCTTCTTTTTAATAATATAGAGATAACAATAATTTGTTGTCTATTATAATAAAGAATTTATTTATTTTTTAGATTTTCTTTGTTTTTTTAATAGCAAGTATATATTTACAATTAATTATTATTAAGCTAGTATATCTATAGATAAATATATCTCGACTTGCATTATTGCTTTTGCAACTTTCTCGATAATTTAAGATAAACAATATTAAGATACTTTGTATTAAAAAGATAATATTTATATAATATATATCTCGATTATCTTTTACAATTAATTTGTATACAATTTTAGTTACAATATTGTTAATATAAGATACTATTAATATATCTCGATAATAGAACGCAAATATTAACTTTATTTGATATCTCTTAAGTACGCTCAAAAGTTTGCAATTAATTGTCTTCGAATTTAAGAATAAATTATCTATTATTAGCTTTGCATTTGCTATCTTTTTTTAGGTTATATCTATCATTTTGTTAACTTATTAATATTGTTAATTGCAATTAATATTCGAAATTTGTTTAAACAATACTTTTTTCTTAATTTATTTCGATCGAATAAAATAGCAAGACAAGATAAGCTTTATTGCTTTTAACTTTTATCTTATTTTTCTTATTAAAAAGTTGAAAAATTTAGTTCGAACGCAACAAACTATATTAGAAATCTTAAAGATTTAATTCGAACGCAACAAATTATATTGAAGATTTTAAAAATTTAATTCGAACGTTTTATAAATATTTAATCTCTCTACTTATTTAAGACTTACAAAGTTATTTTGTAGAACGCATTTGCACTTTAATTCGATTATATATATAAATAATAAAACATAAAAAGAAGATATATTAAAGAAAAGATAAGAATATTTATAGTATATATATTCGAAGTAAAATTAATTATAGACGTTTAATATTAATGCGCTTTGCAAATCGAAAAAAAAACAAATATATTTTGTTAATAGATAAAAGAAGTATAAGAATAGATTGCAATTTTAATTGTTCTAAAATTTATTTATAATTAGACAATTAATATAGCAACTCGGTTTTTGCGAATAAAAACTTTAATTTAAATCTATATTTAGACAATTAATATAGTAACTCGACTTTTGCAAATAAAAATTTAAATTTAAATTTAAATTTAGTTAATTAATATAATAACTTAACTTTCGCAAATAAAAACTTTAATTCAAACTTGTATTTAGATAATTAATGAATATAAGACAAATAAAGATTAATACAATTAAGAATATATATAGTCTTAATAATAATTAAGATATATTATAAGCAAATATATTTAATACAAAATTATCTCTATAAGAGTTTGATTGCGTTGTAAAATTAACACGTTAAAAAAATATATATTTTATTAATTCTAGAAATTTATAATAGCAATAAAATTAAACTATATAGAATTTAAGCACTTATTAGATTACTAATTGTATTATTAATTTTAGCAAAATTAATTAAAGACTAAAGTTAAGATAATTTATATAAATTGCGTTTAATATAATATAAAAACAATTAAGATAATCGAAAAGTATTGTAAGAAAAAAATAAAATTAACTTGCAAAAGTTATTTTTAAAAAAAGATAATTAATTTATAATAACAAGTTGTTTAATAATAGTTTTGTCAAATATATTAAATTTAATTGCAATGCTATTGCTAATAATTGTTAGAATTATTAATCTAAGAAACTTTTTTCTTTTTTTAACGCTTAACAATACGCAACAAGAAAGCAATTATATAATATATTAAGTCTAATTATATTGTAATTTAGCGTATTTATATAATAACAAGCTATAGTATATAAGACTAAATAGATAGATATTATTCTTGCACAATTAAGAAAGAGAGCAAATTCGAATATTCTAATATATTAAGTGCTATCTTTATCTAATATTGAAAAAAGAATTATTCAAAATTAAGTTAAAATTATTAGAAAATCAAATTTGACTAAGTATTTATAAACAATTCTTCGACTTTACGCAATATAGATATCGAATAAAATTTGGTTGACTAAAATTATTGTTTTTTTTTAGCTTTATTTGTTATAAATTTATACTACAATTAAATTTACAAGATTATTTATTTTTCTACTCTTGTATATTGTAACAAAAGTATAAAGTAAGATTTATAAATATATTAATATTAATTTATTTATCGAACAAACAAAGCAATACTTAAATTCTATTAATACAATTTTTAAAAATTTGAAACTTAATGATAAATTAATTTCTTTTACAAATAATAAATAAGTATAATCTCTCTTTTTATCTACTTAATTGCTTCTTTTGCTTTTGCTTTTTGCTTTTATTCTTGTTCTTTAATTTTGTTATCTCTAGCGCAAGAATAGCAAACAGTATTATTATATATAAAAATATCTTTATTACTTTCTACAATATTGTTAATTAAGAAATTAGATACTGTTAATATAAACTTGTTAAGCAAAGACTTATATATTAATTAGAACAATATAATTAAGAAAAAAGCTAAATATATAAATATTAACAACAAAATAAATAAAAAAGAAGAGATTATAATTAATAATTTCGATAAAGAGTAATAATATTAATTTAAAGATAAGACTTGTATAAATTAAGTCAAGAATATACAAGCTTATACGCTAATCTATTGCAAAAAGAAAAAGTAATTGCGCAAAATTAATTATCGAAAGAATTAAATAACGCAAAGAGAAAAAAATATGTTAAAATCGATAAGAAATTAAGTATTTTTTCGAAAAAAAAAACAAGCGCAATACTATTATTAGCAATAGTTGTAAATCTTCTAAATTAAAGAAGAAATGATATAGTAAAATTTATTTCATATTAAATATTAAGAAGTTAAATTTATATAAAAAGTTAAAAAAGATATCGAAATACAAATTTAAAGTATTTAAGATTTATTAGCTTATTATAGAATTAAGAGTTAATACTCTCGAAAATTAAAAGACAGTTAATATATCTTAAATTAAAGTTTGTCTCGATAATTATTTTGCAAATATTGTACTTAGATAATTAAGTATTAATATTTAAAAAAGTATATATTTTGTTAATTTTAACAACAATAACTTCTCGAAAATAATATATATTTTGCTCAATTATATCTTAAAAATCTTTTATTGCATAAGTAAAAAGAATTGCAAGAATTATATTATTTATTCGAATTAAGCAAAATATTATTACAACTAAACTAAAGATATTTATTGTCTAATAAGAAAGAAAAAATATAATTAGAGTCTATACTTTGTTTGTCTCTTATATAAAGATTAGATAACTAGCAACAACAAGCTACTTTAAAAAAATTAATTAAGATTGTTGTTTAAATATCGATCAATTATTTTTGCAACTTTATATATGAAATTACAAAACTAAACAAAAATATATTTAAATAAAGAAACTCGATTATTATCTTTAAATTTAGAGAAGAAAAGTCGAAAATAAGCAATTAAACTATTTGCTCTATTGATATTGCAAAAGAGAGCTTTTTCTATTTTTAAGATTCGATTTCGTAATATTTTTGTTTGCAAATTAAACAATCTAAAGTTGATTAAAGTTTTAATTAAGATAAAGAAGAAGCAAAAGAAGATTGTTATTTAATTAATTAAGAGCAAGACAAATAAGAAGAAAATTCACAGTTATAACAAAAGAGAACTAAATAAGAAGAAACTCAAATTAAAGAACAATATTAATAAAAACAACAAAAAAGAATTTAATTTAAATACAAAGTATAACAAAAAGAAGATTAACTTTAACAACAATTTATTTAGTTTAGAAAACAAAAAGAAGTTATTAAGATAAGCAAAATTGTATTTGTTCAATTTTGTCTTATTAACTTTGTTGTATCTTTATCTTAATTAAGATAAATAATTGTTAACAATAGATACTAATAATAGATCTTAAGTTTCTTTCTTTTAATATGCGTAAAATGCAATTAATAATTATGCAATTCTTATAAAACTAAGTAGAAATTAATATTACTCTTATATTAAATTTTAATTTCGAATATATTAAAGATATTTAAGTTACGTAATTAAAGTAGAAGAAATAAATATATAATTATTATTATCGAATTAATAAGTTTTGTTATTGCTCAATTAGTTGTACGCGCTAAGCTTTATTATTATTGCTAATCTATTTCTATTAAATAACTTTGCATTTTGCTATTTTTCTTTCTTAATTTACAAAATATTTATTGTTGTTATAATAAACAATTTTTGTATTTTTTATTTTTTTGAAAACAATTTTAAACTTTTGCAAAGATTTTATTTAATACAATACTATTATTTGCGTTGTCTCTATTTAATTTTTTTCTTAAGAGTTAATTTGTTTGCGTTTGCGCAACAAAAATATTTTAAAATATTTAACAAACAAATATTTAACTTATAGCAAAATTAATATACAATTAAATTAATACAAGAAATTTCTATAATAAGATAATATATTAATACCTTTAATTTAACAATATAAGTTTGAATACAATTTAAGTTGTATATGTAATAATAGAATTATTTTATTAATTAGACTCGATGTTGTTTAGAATCTTTTTATCTTTCTATATATTAATATATTATAAAAAAATAATTTGTTAAAAAGCGCAAGTATTATTTAATATTAATTTATACAAAATTTTAAATTTAATAATATATATATTTCTTCTCTTTAAAGATATCTAGTGTGATCGTTGAATTAGATCGAACACTTTTTTCTTAATTCAACTCATTTTCTTGAATCTCGTAGGATTGAGTTAGGGTCAAGGCGCGAATTCGATTCTAGAATTGGGTTTTGTCGAGTCAATGTCAAGAATTCAAGCTAACTTCGTCGCGTTAGCATTCGCTTATCTTATCTTATCTTATCTATGCGCTAACTCGATTAAACTAGCGCAGGGTTCGCGCTAATCGCATATGATTAGCGCGTCACGTGACGTCACGTGATCGAGCGAGTTAAGTTGATTTCTTGGCGTGCATTCTTCGTTCGTCTCACTTGATTAAACTAGAACTTTTGCTCCATCCCAGGGTTAAGATTGAGCGAGTCAATTCGTTTGGATTAAAACTTAACTTGTCGATCACGCTAAAGATATCTTTACAAAGTTGTATTTTTGCGCATCTTTTAACTTTTATAGTTTCTCTAAATTATAAATAAACGCAATATTTGTACTCTTAAACTTATTTTTATATGCAACAATATTCTTTTATTACTTCGTAATTATTCGATAAAAATTTAAGACTATTTTTGTGCAAATTTACTTATTCTTGTTATCTAACAAAATTAAATCTTAAATAATTGCGTTTTTGTACTTGTTCTTTAAGTATTTAAGTATATATATATTAATATAATAAAGCACTTCTTTGAATTCTTAAATAACTTTTATATATTTTTGAAGATAAAATATTCTTTTTATTTAATAAAATTTGTTTGATTTTTTTGTTATAAAATTTTCTTAATCTTATATTGTTTCTCTTTTTATAAGTAAAAATAAAATATATTTTATAAAGACATAATTAAATTTGCTAATTTTAACAATAAAATATAAAATAGTAAAAATACTTTAATATTTTTAAGTAAGTTGAGTTTGTAATTAATTGATTTCTTTGTCTTCTTAATAAGAAATAATTCGATTTTAATATAATTCAATTTTTTGTTTAACTTTTTGATCTTTAGATTTTTTGTAAAAAAATATATTTTATTTCTTTTCTTTAGTTAAGATATTATTTTTTGTTTTTTGTTCTAATACTTAATTAACTTTTTTTTTATTTTTAAAATATTGTTGTGTATTTTTTTTAATATTGCTATTGTTTTAATAGTTAATTAAGCTAATAAATACTTTTGTTCTTCTTTAAAGAGATTAAATTCTTTATTATAATTGACAAAGAATAAAATTATCTTAGTAATATTTAGACTAATTGTCGAGTCAAGTTATAATATCATCTCTCTAGTTCGACTCGACGCCAAGACTAGGTCGTAACGATTTTTTGAAATCGAATCGCTCAAAGTAGTTTAGCGCGAAGCACGTTAAACTACTTATAGTAATCGATTAAACTACTTTAAGCGATTTGATTCTTCGAATTTTTTGGACTTAAGTCTTAGCATATGCACGTGACATTTTCGGATCAACGCGATTAGTCTAATAATATTCGAAATCTTTGCATTTAGTATTAATTAAATTATAGATAAAAGTAATACTTAATTGTTGTAAATATTGTTAATATAATATCTTAGATATTGCTTTAAACTCTAATTTATTTGCTCTATCTATTTATTTGTAATCAAATAATAGATAATAAACATTTAAAGTCTTGTTTCTAATATTGTATTATATTAGTACTTTTGTAAGAAATATTAGAGAGAATTATATTATTGAAGAGATTTGTAGATATCTTTAAACAATATAAGCAATTACTTGATAACAAGAATTGCAATTATAAATAATCTTATATTTAATAAATCTTTATAAATAATTTAATAAATTAAAGTAACAATAAGTAGAAACATAAGATAAGTTGAATACAATTTATAAGAAAGTTGCGTTCGAAAGCTATATACTTTTTTATTATTTAAGATTTAAGATATTTAAGAGTTAAGTTAACTTAATTATTTTAATTTTGTTAACAAATCTTTTCTTTTTAATTATTTTGTAAAAAGCAATGCGCAACAAATAATATTTATTAGCATATAACTCGTAATACTATCTTTTTGTAAGGTGCGAATGCGTTTGCTGCTTGTCGACGCACTAAGATGTGAAAGATGTGAGATATGATAGACTTTCATTACTATGTCTCAATTATATGAGGTAGATAGTAGTAAGACTAATCGTTGAAGAACAACGAGAAACGAGCTTTCTTTCTATCTAATATTCGCCATGACGTACGAGTCTACTTCTCGCTTTCTAACTAGAAAAGAGAAGTCGTACGATTTAAGACTTTCATAGACAATCGAGATTACGTGTCTTGCCATATTCTAAGGCGCTAGCGCGTCGATGACGCTATAACATTACAATTATCTTCTCTCTTAGAGCATTGATTTCCAATAATGTAAGAAGTTGTATTAGTCTTACACAAGGCGAAGACGTCTATTAAACGCCAACGTTACAAGAGCTCGTTAAAAATCTTCTCAAACCTCTTTAAGAATTAAGAGAAAAAGAGTTTTCTACTTGATAGAAATTAATTTATGCTTTAATTCAACTTAATCTATAAAATAACATAATGATAACAATAATAATTCTTAATAAGTCATTGTTTCGCCATCGTTGTTATTAGAGTTCTTAATAGAATTTAAAGTGAAGCTAGCGTTGCGCAAACGTTAAATAAATCATAAACACAAATTTTGTTGTTTCTCTTTTTTTTTCCCTCTTTTCTTATATTCTTCTTAATTGCAATTGCTTTCTTATCGTAAATAAATTGTCGCAAAAATAACAATGCGTAAGACTTATATATATAGTGCAAATATTAAATTAACATGTTTTCATCTTTATCTTTTAAGAAATTAAGAGATTAAAAGAGTAAATAATCTCGACATCTTATTGTTTACAAGAATTGACATATTACAATTTGTAATAATCTTTTATGTATAACTTGCGTAAGCAAACGTGCATGCGTTCGCAAGAAGAGAAATGTTTACATTTATTACAAAATTCTTTATCGTAAATTAAATCGCTATATTGCGATAAGTTTTGCTTGCGTTTACGATGCGATAACTATTAATGTTTACTAGTTCGTTAAACGCTTTTAAGATTAAATAAAAGTCTTCGTTATTAATTATCGTAAAACGTTTAAGATAAAAAACACAATTTCTAAATCGATAAAACGCTTGCGAAAGAGTGTTATTTTCGAAATGAAGAATTGATAACGCGATGAAAAATTTATTTTATCGACAACGAATTGAGCGCAATCTTGTATTCGTTAATTCGAACGCGATTTAATTTGTGCTCTAGAGCGTCAAATCGAACTCGAGCAAAAGCTCAAGAAAATAAAGATAAATTAAGATGAAGCTCTTATTAAAATGAAGCAATTAATCGATTTTTTTTTTGAGCCAATGTTAAAGATAAGCATTTTCGTCTACTTTTCGACATTTTTTTTGTTTATTTCGATGTGTCGTACAATGCACTAACATGCATTTAGAATTTGAAAAAGAATAAGAACGAGAACGAGAACAAGTCGTCGATAAAGATAAAAAAGATAAAGTCGAGATAAATCGTCTTCGAATTTATCGCTAACTTAGATAGGACGAGTTCGAAAAATTCTTTCGCAAGATTTTACAATCTTGCGACTAAGTCTCTTCGTGACTCTAAGTTGTTAACGAGATTGTTAAATGATAATGTGATAAGTTTTTATTTCACTTTCGTTCGCGCTTTGATTACTCACATATTTTTAGAAAATGAAGAACGCGAAAATACGTATAAGCGACAAGGACAAATCTATGGCGAAAATGAAGAAGATTGTGCGAAACAAATTCTTTGTAGTTTAATTTTCTTAAGAGAACGTAAGTGTTTCGAACAACTTCGAAGATTTGTCTACGAATAACTCTAAAAAGTTTAACGACTTATTTTCGAATAAATTCGAGAATTTTCTCTAGTTTTTTGAGACGAATTCGATAAGTTGTTAAAGACTTGCTAAGTCGCTACAATACGTCGTCGACTAATAAAGAGTAATCAAGTAATTGTGTTTACGAATTATGTTTTAAGCATTTATGTTAAGAGAAGCGATCTCATCATTTCTAGCATCTTGTGTGGCGAAATGAAGAAATTTTTCTTCGTAAATCTAATTAAATACGACAACGATGCGACGACGATTGCGCGATATTCTATCGAGCAAATCATTATTAACATAGTCGTCGTTATCGCAATACGCGTTGCGTTATCTTTTTCAACTTCGCTTATTGTGCGTTCGCTTTTCGAATTTCTTTCGCAACTTATTAATCTTATTAAGAAACTTTTTTTTTAATTATTAATTGTACTTCTTGCTTTAATTCATTCACTTAATTTTATATTACATTTGTCTCTTCAACTTAGTTTTGTCTAAAATCTCTTCGATCTTTTATTCGACTTTATCGTTAATAAGTTTCGAAGTTTGCAACATTTATTTCGTCTATTTATTGTCGACGCGATGCAAATATAACTTTAGAAGTAAAACATAAAAAGTATTATAAATTCGATAGATGTTAAGTAAGATAAGACGATAAACTTGCGTTTTACTCTTATTTTTAATTCTAAACGATTCGACATACTTGTGCGACATCTTTTTGTTAAATCTCTTTTGCTTTAGATTTCTAATTAAAAGCATAATCAATTCTTCTATAACAAAGCTCTTTGATTTATATTTTTCATTGTAATACTTTGTCTATTGCGCGACAACGTTTTTAAGACGCTTCGTTAGAACTTTTCTTAAGTCATAAAGTTGTTTTACGCGTTCTTGTGTCAATATTATCTTCTTTTCGATAAAGTTGTTCTTAACTTCATAGTGAATCTTCGAATGATAATTGTACATCAAATAGAACGACGAAGTCTTAACTAAGACGTAATAACTATTGTTATAGACAAATTTTGTCATTGGCAATAGATTAGCTCATTTCGTCTATTTCGCGTCAACGTAAATGCGAAAATAGTGCTTAAGAATTTGATTTTGTCGCTCAATTAAATCATTTGTTTAAGAATGAAAAACAATACTTAATCGTCTTCTAATTCGTACATGAAAGCATATAGCGAATTAGAAGGCACTAGTGAAGACAAATCTTTTGTCGCTCACTATGCTAGCTAACGTTTCGAAGCGTAAGACAATTTTATCGAAAAACACTTTCGCTAACTTTGCGACATCGATTTTGGTAATTACAAATATATACTTGGTCATTTTCGTACAACGATCGACTATTACGAAGATTAAGTTATATACGACTTCACGACGTTTGTTCGACGACAAGTTCGTTATAAAGTTTATGATAATTTTCTTTCATAACTTCTTTGCAATAGATAAGAATCGAAGCTTATTATACGACTTATAACGAGAAACTTTGGTGCGTTGACAAATATCACATGTTCTAACATATGCTTTCACTTGCTTCGCGCAAGCGAATTAGAAATATTTTCTTTGAAGTAGATTTAGGGTTTTCTTGGCCCCAAAGTGTCTCGCCAAAGGGTCGTTATAATTTTTGCGAATTAACTCCTTCTTGACGATTGCATTCTCTAGGACATAGAGCAATTTGTTATGTCTAACGAGATTCTCTTGATTTAGAGCTCATGCCTTTCGTTAACGACGAGGCGACTTCTTGACCTTGGCACGAATATTTTTGGCTCAAGTGTCTTTAGCCTGGAGATCCTTAATCAAGGATCTCATTGATCTTTGAGGTTCCTTATACGATTTCTTTGGCATGTTCTTAACCACTTTCCTTGGGATAACAACCTGTACACCAGCTAGTTGAAATAGAGGTGCTAGTCCATCAAGGACTTCCTTTCTACTCCATGGCCGCGAGACCTCCGCGCCACTAGTGGGTACTCCTGCTAGTTGTAAAACGATTAGAACTGTAAGATGCGAATGCGCCTACTATTCGTCGACGCACTAAGGTGTGAAAGACGTGAGGTATGATAGGCTTTCATTACTATGCCCCAACTATATGGGGTAGATAGTAGTAAGACTAATCGTTGAAGAATAACGAGGGACGAGCTTTCTTCCTATCTAATACTTGCCATGACGTGCGAACCTGCTCCTCGCTTTCTAATCAAAAAAGGGGAGTTGTGCGATTCGAGGCTTCCATAGACAATCGAGATCACGTGCCTTGCCATACCCTGAGGCGCTAGCGCGTCGATGGCGCTATGGCATTACACTTTTTTCTTTAAGAATTTTTGTTTCGATTTTTTTTTTATTATATTAATCAAATTAATTATTAAATAACGTCGCAATTTCGTTGTTAATTATTGTTATAAGTATTGTTTTCTTACAATGTGTCTTTGTCGAGTTTGCATTTTATTTAATATATCTTATTAAGTAAATAAAAAATATCTTAAGTATAAGAAGTATTATTAAAAGAATTAAAAATATAGTTTGATTTCTAATTATTAAAGATTAAATAAAACTATTTAGAAAACTAAAAAGCTAAATAATAAAATAACAAAATTGCGCTTAAGAATTGCGCAAAAGACAAAATAAAAAATATATTAATTTTATTGTTTAAAAGATATGAATAATACAAAGTTAAAAAATATTCTTAAAAAAATAAAAAATAACAAGAAAAAAATTAAGTATATTAAAGAGATATTCGAAGTTCTATTTAATATAATTATCGATTCTTTATTGTTTGCTTTCTTGTTTTCTAATATTTTATTAACTTTTATAAATAATTTTGTTGCTAACAAAATTGTCGCAATTTATTAAAATATTTCTTTAAATTCTTAAGTAACTCTTATATATTCTTAAAGATAAAATATATTTTTTACTTAATAAAATATTTTTGATTTTTTTGTTATAGAATTTTCTTAATTTTATATTGTTTCTCTTTTTATAAATAAAAATATAGTATAATTTATAAAAATATAATAAAATATAAAATACTAGAAATATTTTAATATTCTTAAGTAAGTCGAGTTTGTAATCAATTAATTTCTTTGTCTTTTTAACAAAAAACAATTCGACTTTAATATAATTTAATTTCTTATTTAACTTTCTTGTCTCAAATTTTTTTATAAAAAAATATATTTTATTTCTTTTTTTTTAATTAAAATATTATTTTTTGTTTTTTATTTTAATATTTAATCGACTTTTCTTGTATTTTTAAGATATTATTGTATATCTTTTTTAATATTGTTATTCTCTTAATAACTAATTAAGTTAATAAATGCTTTTGCTCTTTTTTAAAGAAATTAAGTTTTTTACTATAATTAACAAAGAATAAAGTTATTTTAATAATATTCGAAATCTTTGTATTTAATGTTAATTATATTATAGATAAAAGTAATATTTAATTGTTGTAAATATTGTTAACATAATATTTTAAATATTGCTCTAGACTCTAGTTTGTATATTCTATTTAATTATCTATAATTAAATAATAGATAATAGATATTCTAAGTCTTGTTTCTAATATTAATAGAAGCGTCTTTTAATAGTTAGACGTAAAGAGCTTATCTCTATTACTAATTAATTCTTTAAATATATTATAATATTATATAAGTTAATTTAATACAAATATATTTTAATTGTTTTGTTATAAACTTCTCTTTGCATACAATAATATATAAATATTTAATAAGTTTATTAATTATTATTAATATTAAATTATATTTGTCTTTAATTGCTAAGTTTGTTAACTTAGACAATTTAATAATAAAGTTTATTGTAACTTTATCTTATAGCAATTTAAATAATTTCTAATATTAAATTTTATTATAGCTCACATATATATTATGTTTGTTTTACTAACAACTAAGATATTATTTAATATATATCTTAACAACTTATCTTATCTAAGAAAACTAATAATATTAATATAAAAGTTAAAGAATTTTAGTTACTCTTAAGTGTTTTTGCAATAATTTTTTATAATAATTTTTTATATATTTGTCAATTTTATTAATAAATTTCTAAAGTTTTTTTTATTAGAAATTCTTTCTTATTGTTTTTAAATATTTGTAAAATAATATTTAACTTATATTTATTTGTTAATAATAATTTGTTTTCGTTGATCTTAAGTATATTGTAATTAAACAATTTCTTTGTTTTTAGATAATTATTTTTTCTATTATGTGTGTTTACTTTGTTGATATCTTTATTTAATATATATTATATTTTAAACTTGTATTATTTAAGTTATTTTAATTATTATATTTGTCTTCTATTTAGTTATTTAATAGTAATAAAATATAAAAGATTTTTATAATTTATAAGAATTATAAGTTTTAATAATTTTTCAATATATACTTTTTATAATTTTAGAAAAACTATAATAGCAAGTAATTTCTTGTTGTAAATATTATAATTTTGTTTAATTAATAAGAATTTTCTTAAAAGATATATTATTAAGTATTATATATTTTTATACTTTTAATTAAAGTATATATTAATAATGAAATTTAATATATTGATTTTAATTTTATTTAATAATTGTAAGTTATATATTTTCAATATTAATTTTTTTAAATATTTTAACTTAAAATTTTTAAAATAATTTTTCTTTTATTAACTTTTATATTTATATTATTATTTTTTTGTAGAATTTATTAATAATATTGTATTAACAAAGTAATTCTTAATAAATTTCTTGTTATAATTTATAAAAATTAAAAAAATTAAACTTTTTTAATATTAATAAATAATTTCTATTCTTCAATTGCTTGTAACTTTTCGAAATTTATACGTATTTTATATTGTTTGATAATAAATTTAAAAAAGTTAACTTTTTTTTAATAAAACTTGTATTTCTTCAAATTTAAAATATAATTTTTTTTTATTTAAATATTCTAGTATTTTAAAAATATAATTTATATAATTTATATTGTATATAAAAAAAAAATTGTCTTTATTCTAATTTAATTGTATACTTTTTATAAGTTTAATTTAATAAAATATTTTGCTTCGAACAATTAATTCTAAAGCTTGCTAATATTAAATAATAAATATTAACTTTTTATTGTAACATTATTTAGCTTTCGATAATTAATATATAAATTAAAAAAATTGTTCTTTTTAAATACAAAGAAAATTGAATATTCTATTTATAATTGAAATTTTTTAATAAAGTCTTTTTTTTTGTTTTTTATCAAATATTTGCAAAGTATTTCTAACTTTTTTTCGAATAAAATATATATAAGTTTAAATATAAATTGCTTGTTTAATTTAAATTTAATCTTATAATTTTACAATTAATATTTAGATAAAATCTTAATTTTTTTTTCCAAAATAGATACTCTTAATTGTTATATATTTGTAATATATACTTTAGTAATTCTTTTATTATATTAAATAGTTTAAAACTCTTAAAAGATTTGCAATTTTCTTTATTTATTTTAACTTTATAATTTGATTAATTTTTGTTAATATCTATTAAATCGAACTTTATTAAATTATTTTTTTACAAAAATATAAACATGTTATTTGTAATTAAATTTCGATTTAATCTTTTATTTATAATTAAACGTTATTAATATATAGATTAAATGTAAATTGCGTAATTATATTGTGCAAATCTAAGTACTTATATATTTTAGTTAACTTCTAAGTTGTATTACTTTAATTAAAATATTTCTAAAATAATATTATAAGTAATTATTTTTATTATATTAAAAATTAGTTTCTCGTAATATTGTTAAATAGTTATTAATAATAGTTTTGTTTCTTTATTTATTCTTTTATTTTTTACAAGTAATAAGTTTTTATTTACAATTATTAGATTATAAGTATTAGACTTCTCTTAAGTAAAATACTCTTTTTTCTTTACAAAAGCTTTAGTTATAAAATTATTAATTATATTAAAATTAATTATTGTTGTAAATTAAAATTGTTAGTTTTAACTAATATAATAAAATATTATATATATATTGATAAGTTTAGTTGTTGTTGTTAAACTAATATATTGCATTTCTTAGATATATTCTTTATTAAGAAATTTAAACTTTTTTTTGCTTTTATATTGTAACTTCTGCTTTAAATACTTGTTTGCGCTAAGTTCTCTTTTGTTACTAAATTGCTAAATTTGACTTTCTAGAAAATCAATTAACTTTGTTCTTTTCTTTTAGATAAATTTAGCATAAATTGTTGTAACAAATTATTGAGTTAAGATTTGTATATATTGTGAGATTTAATTAAGATCTGTATATATTGTAAGATTTAATTGTTTTATAATATTAAATATATTCTTTTCTATAATAATATTGTTTTTTAGCTTCTTCTTGCATTTATTTATAATCTTCGATAAATTAATTAAAATCTCGAGATAATTTGTAATATTTTCTATGTATTTGTAAAAATTCTTTTAATTATACTTTTTATTTAAGTTAATATTTAAGCTATAAAACTTAATAATTTTCTAAAGTACTTAATTAACTTTTTGCATAAATATAAGTATCTTATTTAATAATATTTTATCTAGAACTTTTTATAATTAATTTAAGTTCTCTATTAAATAATAATTGTTATTTAATTTAATTTTAAAAATATTTATTTTTATATTAGTTTGCTTTCTGATATTATCTTAACTATTAAGTATCTCTTTTAGTATAATATTAATTTATTAATAATTTATAAAGTTTTATAATTAATAATTTCTTGAAAAGTAATTTAATTTAATATATAAATAGTACGTTTTCTAAAATTTATTATTTTGCTTTTTTTTAAAATTCTTCTCTTTGTGTTATTAAATAGAATTTACTTTTATAAATACAAACTTACAATAATTTAAATTATTGTACTTCTAATTAGAGTATTTTTTTTTGCTAATATTTAATTGTTAGTCTAAAAAAGATTCTTGTTCTTTTATAAAATTAATTGTATTGTTTTTTTATAACTTTTTTATATAACTTGTTATTAAAATCAATAATTACTTTAATAAGATTAAATATGTTGCTAATAAATTTGTTATTATATATAATTTTATTCTTAAGATCGTTTTTAAAATCTTGTTAAATATTATTATAAATATAATATTGTTTTATTTAATAAAATTAATACACTTTTAAAATTTTGTTGTATAATTTATTGCAAAAATTTGTTAAATTAAATATTAAATTATTCTTTTTGCAATTTGTTTTTTAAAAAAAAAATTAAAAAATTTTAATATTCTTTTTTGAAATTGTTAAAATTTGTAAATATTGTACAAGAATTTTATTATAAATTTTTAAATATTTGTATAAATTTAACTTAAGTTAATATTAAGTTTTTTCACTAAAAAATATTAATGCGAAAATTGTCTTTTAATTTGCTAAAACAAAATAAAAGATAAAATAAATATTTATTTGCATAAGTTAGTTCTTTAGATTAATACAATTTTTATAATAAATATTAAACTTGTTAATTTTTATCTTGTTATCTTTATTAAATATTAATTAATATAATATTGTTAAACTAGTATTTAAAATAAAGACGTATTAATTTAATATAAATATTCTTAGAATATTTAAAGTATTACGCTAATAATTTTGTAAAAAATATTAAAAAGAATTATATTATTAAAGAAATTTATAGACATTTTCAAACAATATAAGCAATTACTTGATAACAAAAGTTGCAACTATAAACAATCTTATAATTAATAAATCTTTACAAATAAATTAATAAATTAAAGTAACAATATATTATAAATTGCGTACTAATAGATACTATTTATTGCGCATTGCTCTTTACAAGATAATTAGAAAGAGAAAATCTATTAACAAAATTAAGATAATTAAGATAACTTAACTTTTAAATATCTTAAATTTAGAATTAAAATAATTAAGATAATTAAAATTTTAAATATCTTAAATATCTTAAACTTTAAATAATAAAAAGATATATAACTTTCGAACGCGACTTTCTTATAAATTGTGTTTAATTTATCTTAAGTCTTGACTTATTATTACAATTATTAAGTTGCACTTTCTTGTTATTAAGTAATTGCTTGCATTGTCTAAAGACGTTTACAAATCTCTTTAATAATATAATTCTTTCTAATATCTCTTACAAAAGTATTAGCGTAATACAATAAGTAAAAATTTAAGATGAATTGAATACAATTTATAAGAGAGTTGCGTTCGAAAGTTATATATCTTTTTATTATTTAAGATTCAAGATATTTAAGATATTTAAAATCTTGATTATCTTAATTATCTTAACTTGAATTTAAGATATTTAAGAATTAAGTCTTCTCAATTATCTTAATCTTGTTAATAGATCTTCTCTTTCTAATTATCTTGTAAAGAGCAATGCGCAACAAATAGTATCTATTAGTATATAACTCGTAATATAATATTTAATATTTTAGATCTATACAAACAACTTGTTAATTTAAGAAGTAAAATATTGTTTGCAATTATTTATAGTTAAACTTATTATTTTATTCTTGCTAATAATATTAATATATTGCAAACTTCTCGATTATAAGTTTATTAATTCTTGTCTCGATTTGTTTTTTAAAATATATTTTATTTCAAAGTTAATTAAATATATTTTCTATAATAATGTTGCTCTTTATTAATTATTTTAATTAGATTTTATTATTACAAATCTTGTTAATTACAATTTAATATATATTAATAATTGATTGTTTAAGAAGAAGATATTTAATATATATATATATAAAGATCTTAAGCTAATTTTCTAAAACAAGCAATCGATTTTGATTTTGCTATTAAAAAGAGATTTTATTGCTAATTTTTAAATTTTAAAAAATTAATTGTTTAAGTTAGCAAATCTTTAATTTCTTCAAGATAATCTTGTATCTAATATTGTTAAACTTTAATTTAATATAATATATTTAGCAACTTTGCAAATAGAAATATAATATAAGTTCGAAAAATTCTTTATTAATATTAATCTTATAATTAAATAAATTGTAAAAAGATATTTATTTTTAATATATATTTCGATCTTACTTCTTAACTTGCGACTAATTTGTTTTAGAAAATTAATATCTATAGAATAATATTTGCAATTTCTTATCTCTTCAATTTCTTTTGTTCTTAAACATTTAGTAAGAATAAATAGTTTAACAAGTATCTTGTTAGATATACTATTGTTATTTGTTTTCTTGTCGCTATTTATTGTTGCTATAATTGCTACTCTTAACAATTCTAATAACTTATATTTTACTCTTCTTTTTAAAATTATTAATATCTTCGAAGAGTTATTAATTGCTTGATCTTCTTAAATTATCTTAAATACTCTTAATTTATTTGCAAAAAATATTAAAATATTACAAAGCTTGATCTTTTGTTTTAACAATATAAGTTGCGCAACAAACTATTAATTAAATAACAAAATATCTTGCATAAAATCTTGTTTTCTTTTCTTTTTTTACAAATAAGTTATAATATTTTAAGCAAAAAGTAGATTAACTTTAATAAAAGAAAATTGCGTTGTTATTAAAGTTATTTGTTTAATTTAATATTCGAAGTTGTTATCTAGCTAAAAATAATCGAAATTTGCTTTTTAACTAGCGCAAATTTTGTTAATTTTCTTTATCTTTTTATTACAAAGCTTTGTATAAATAATCTCAATAGCTTTTATATCTTTTGTTTAAATTACTTTTATTGTATTTTTTTTATATACTTATTTCGATTTTACTTGCTATAACTTGTTTTGTCTAATAATATTAAAAAAATTGCTAACAATAATACTAACATTCTTAATCTTATCTTTTGCTTTATTTAGAGTTGCTAAGATTTCTCTCTATTAATTTTTCTTTTTATTTCTTTGTTTTATTTAGTCTAAAATAATTTGTTAAATATAATATAAATTAACAATGCTATAAAGAGTTACGCTACGTAGATTATCTTAATTTATATTTATTGTCGATATATTAATAATTAATTGTTGATATTAATACTTATAAAGTAAAATTATATATCGAAAAAAAAATTACAATTAAGTTTAAAATTTTAAAATTATATTTTAAAATTATATTAACAATAAAGTCTTATTACTATCTTTATTATTATTCTTGATTTAATAAACTAAAGTATTGTAATCTTTAATTATCAACTATTTAACAATCTTTTATATCGAACAATTGCTAAATAAAGAAAATTAATTGTTAAAAATTTTAATTTAACTTTTATTTATAATTTCTTTATATTAAAACTAATTAAATAGCGTATATATATTATAATCTCTTGAAAAATTAGATACTAAAAAGAAAGTTTGTTAACAAATTAAGCAAAATTATTGTTTTTCTTAAAGTTATTTCTAAAGTTAAAGTTATATTTGTGCAATTTTAACTTATATTTAAGTACTTTACAATTGTGATGCCAATCCTTAATGATCAACGAACATGTCATTAGTGTTAAGTCATCGTAGTGACGACTTGACATCGTACAAAGTTTTCTCTTTAAGAATTTTTTCCCAAAATTCTCACGAATTAATGCCTTTTTAAACTACAATTCTACATACTACGTAGTCTCGCCTTTAGTGCGTCGATGTAACGATGTTTTGTTATACGTTTGTACACAATTTTATAATATTAATTCGTCTCAATCTTTATGAGCGATCGTTTGACAAAATGATTAACTTAACACGCAATACAAAACGAAATTTGAAAACGAACGAGAGACAAACGACGTTTTAGTGCTCTTAAGACGACGAAAATGCGAATAATCAATTTGTCTTTAACAATATCACGAAAATTTACATCACATCACAAGAAAAAGTTTTGCAAAATAACAACGTTGCAAAGTTGTCGCAATTCGACGAAAACATCAATTATGAAAAGCTTCTAATTAAAGAGAAAGTAAAGAGACATAGACTTTAGACGAAACGAGAGCTTCGCATCGCTCAAACAAGAAACAAATTTCTCTTAAAATCGCTTCGTAAGAACGAAATTAAAGCGACAAGTTCGCGTCGTTTACGCGAAAATCACTCTAATAACGAAATCAACGAATTAGCATTAAAGAGACAACGTTTTGATCGTTTTATAAGATCAACTTAGTTGAATCTCTATTACGAAAAAAACTTTAAAAAATGAAAAAATCGAATTCGAAGTGCAAGAAACTTCTTCGAAATCAATAAAAATTAATTCTTAACAAAAAACTCAAAAATTCGTTGAGTTTAACAATATCTTTGAAATACGTCGACGATGCGATAAAAAAATCATAAGAACAAACGAACGAACGAAATAAAGAAGTGAAATTAAGAACAATTCGCACAATACTTGATCAATCTCATTAAGAATTTAGCAAATTGTTGTCTCGTCTTCTCTCGCAAGTACAAGAAGATTAAACAAAGTTAATTTTAAAACGTTAACGACTTCGTAATTTACATTGAGACATTAGAGGCGAATCTTAACAAATACATTAAACGTCAACGATGTAATTATTTCTTACATCATCTAAGAAGAAATTTTCGTAAAAAAATTAATAACGTAGCTCAAATTTTCGAGACAAGAAACGCTCTTATTGCGTTAACATAGCGCATAAAGAGCGCTTTATTCTTTCGATTTAATGTTAAGAACAAAATTTTGAGTCGAAAATCGTTCTCGAAATCACGCAATAACTTTAGAGAAAATTCGTATAATCGTAAATTAAAAAAAGCTACGTCGACGACTAAGATTTGCGACGTTTCGATAGCAAGAAATTGTCAAAAAAGTACAACAAAACTTTCTTTGCGTAATTTTAACAAAGTTAATTCGAATGTGCGAGAGAAGTGCATTTGTTACAATTGTGACAAAAAGAGACATATTTAAAGAAAATGTTCTAAATTTGTTAAAGTCAATTCGCAAGTCAATGCAATTAACAATTTTTAAAAGAGCTTCAAAGCAAACGTCTTAAAAGCGTCGTCGTTACGTTCTTTTATCGAAAAGATTTTTAACAATTTAAAAAATTAAATGAATTCGTAAGAATTATAGTCGCAATTGCGAATTAAAAACACAAAACAAAGATTCTTTTTATAAAGCTATTAATATTTGTTGACAAAAAATGACACAAACGAAAAGATCTTCTTGATAAAAACGCTTATATTAATTGCATTAACGAACGTTTTGCGAAGACGTAACATTTGAAGAAAATCGAACGACTCGCAATTAAAACGAAAGCTTTTACAACTTAAAAGACTTAATTTGTGAAATTCTACGTTGCAAAAATCAAAATTCGCGACAATAAAAAACGAGAATATATATCGAAACAAATTTTCTATGCATTCGATAAAATTGCACACGACATCATTGTTAATTTTCTCTAGATAATAAAAGCTAATTTTTACGTCAATTAGTATACGTTAACTTGACGTTATCAAATTACGAAAAATATTATTGTCGTTAAGTTTTTAAAGAATTTTTTAAAACTTAAAAAATAAATTTCGATATTTGCTTTAATTTATTGCGATTTTAACATCAAAAAGACGTTAACAATGCGCGTCATATTTAAGAACATTTAAAACTACGACGATGTTTTTGATTTAAAAAATGCATTCACTCTCTCTAAATACGAAGAGAAAGATTATGAAATCAATTTGCTTTTTAAAAAGAAATTGTCTTATAATTCGTTATACATTTTGTTTAAACGAAAGCTAATTGTTTTATATAATTATCTTTTGAAAAACTTAACTTTAAGCAAGATTCGCAAATCGATTAATTAAATCGAAGCATCAATATTGTTTGTGTTAAAGAGCGATAAAAGTCTAAAATTATGCGTTAATTATCGCAATCTTAATGCGATTACAATTAAGAATTAAAGTCTTCTTTCTCTTATAAAGAAGACGCTAAATTGTTTAATAAACGTCGTATATTTTACGAAATTAAATTTAAAGAACGCTTATTATCGAATTTGAATTTGTCAAAATAATGAGTGAAAAACGATTTTTCGAATACGATATAAACACTTCGAATACGTAGTAATGTCGTTTAAACTAACGAACGCATCGACTATTTTCTAGATTTTAATTAACAAAGTCTTAAGAAATTTAATAAATTATCTTTGTGTAATCTATTTTAATAACATTTTAATTTACTTTAAGATATAAGAGAAGCACTAAAATTTCGTACGTTAAGTACTTGATAAACTACGCTTCTACAAGCTTTACGCAAAGCTATTCAAATGCTTTTTTATAACAATTTCGATTAAATTTCTAAAATATATCATAAGTAATCATGACGTATTAATGAATTTACGACGAGTCAACTTTATTAAAATATAATTTTAGTTCGTTACTCTATGCAAGCTTTAAGTGTTTTTGAGCTTCGCAAATTTTTATCAACAAATTGTGAAATACTATGCAAAAATCATTCGAACTTTGACGAAACTTCTAAAGAATAATAAGCAAAACAAACAAAATAACTTTTTTATATTTAACAAAAATGTTATTTTAGTTTTTCGAAAGCTCATTACGATCTTTACGCAAACGTCTATGTTAATTTACTTTAATTCAAAAAATCACATTCGCGTTAAAACAAATGCTTCGAAATTCGCAATCGCGATAATTTTATCACAATTAATTTATTTTACGAAAAAAGTCAATTAAACGACGTGACATTCAATAATATTCTATTTAAGAAAAATAATTTTTGCGAAAACTTAATACGAGACTCACAATCAAGAGTTGCTTGTTATCGTTATTGACTTCAAGCAATATTAACACTATCTAAAGAGTAATTATTACTCAATTATTGTGTGAACGAATCACAATAATCTACGATATTTTATGAAGACAATGATAATGAATTGTCATTTATTTTGATAAGCACTTTCGCTAACGAAATACAACTTCGAAATTAAATATCGCACAAGAAAAACAAATTTAATTAACAAATTCTTTTAACGCTTCAATTACAAGAACGAATCAAATGATAAAATTTATCTATTTACGCTTCAAAATAAGTTAAAGAACATCACTATCATTATTATTAAGATAATAGCAATACTTACGAGAGACGTTCGTTAAACGTTGATATTACGCAATAAGAACGAACTCGAAATTCGAATATCGAAAATCGAAAAAAAATTCGACATCGAATTTCTCAATAAAAATGCTTTAAATAAAAAAAATACAATTAATGAATTCAAAAAGAAAGAAGTTGCAAACACAACTTAAAGCGCAATGACTTAACAATTGCGTCGCAACGACGTTCGCATCGCATACAACAAAAAAACAATTTAAAAACTTTCTTATCTTTGTTGTTGTTCAAAATAAAAGAGTTGCAAGAGAAAAACTCTATAGCGCTTAGAGTTAAAAAGCAATTAACGTCGCAAATCTTAAGTCAAATTTGCGCGAAAAGAAATTGATTAATTCACAAAAAAATAATGTTCTTCTTTTATGTTATTTTAATTTTTAACGAAGCATTACTAAAAAGCGAATTACTACGTTTGCATTATAATGACGTTCTAACAAAACACTTTAAAATTAAAAAGATACGCATTCTTATAAGCAAAAAGTTTTATTAATCAAAGATGATCGCAAATATTGATACATATATCAAAGATTATGACGTTTGTTAACGAAATAAGATTTTGCGTCATCGTCTCTACGAGAAGTTGACGTCGTTTTTTATTTTCGCTCAATTATGAATCATGATTTCGATAAACTTTATAACGAAGTTGCTTATTAATCGTTGCGAAAATGATATGTTTAACGCAATTCTAATAGTGATAAATTAATACTTCAAAATATCTCTATACATTCTCGTCAAATCTATATGATCAACGAAAATTTTAATTAACACTTTGTTCGAGAAGATGTTGCTTGTTTGTTTTGAAATTTGTAGAATTGTTTTTAATTGTAATTCGCTCTTTACTAGTAACTACTAATTCGCAATATGTTATCGCATACGCATTAAGCGAAAGCTAAGTATTGCTTTCTATTCTTAAATTAATAAGCAAATTAAAAGACAAAACTAGACGTTAAAACACTATTTACGTTGCTATTGTAATTATAAACAAGACAATTAAGATTTATCATTAGCTTTAATTTAATATACTTACAATAGCGCATCGCATGCGTCAACTAAAATGTTATTTTTCGATTAACAATAAAAAAATAAGATTTGATGCGATTATATACACTTAAGACATAGCAATAATACAAATGATGCGTATAAGTAATGTTATAATTCTTTTAATAAATTAATTGAACATTAAAAGTTATGAAAATACGATATGAAGTGCACTCAAATCTAATTGCTTTCGTCACTTAATCTTCGTCAATAAAGAGCTTTCGTACGCGTGTTATTTGATGCAAGATTTAACGTTTCATTTACGATTAACTATGCGTGTCTCTCTTAATTAATTTTTCAATTATTGTTGCTTAATTGTCTTCGATAATGCACGAACGTTGCAAAAGTAAATCGTCAATAACAAGAATAAGAAACGCAATCTTTTAAAACGCAATTAATTTCATTGTCTCAAACATAATGATAGCATATCTTAAACGATGATTTTTCGAGCATAAATTCTACGTAGAAATTGCGAAAATATAATGTTCGCGAAAAAATATAAATAAGATTCGATCTTTTAATTGTTAATTTTTATGTTATTGAACAAAAAAGTTACTTACTTTGAATGCTCTTATTTAATAACAAGTAATTCGACATAATTAAATTAAACATGTAAGCTATCAAAACAACTATAGTATATAAGAAAAAGTTTGTTTAGACATTTACGTCGCTCTTTTTTAGAGAAATTTAATTAATAAGAACGAGACGAATAATGTCGTTCTTAATGAAGTTATCAAGTTACGCAGAATTTACGAATTCTTAAGTTCGTCGTTTGTAACAATATCGTTAGACACGAATTCATCGTTTTCGTTTAACTTTTTTAAAGAAAGAGCATCGAGATTTGTTCTATAACGCATTACGTCGAACATTTTTTGTTAAATATCGCATAGACGATTTAGTTTGACATTAATATTAATTGAAAGATTCTCGTAAATCGAACGCGAAATCGATTTGTTTTTTCGTTATTATGCGTATATAATAATGAGACAACGTCGCATTTGCGAAGCGAACGCGACTTAATCAATTTTAACATCGTTTTTATCCAAGACTCGCATGTTGAACTTTAATAAAATGTTAATTCGCTTAATATATTGAGTGACAATGAGAACACATTAACGAGTTAGACTAAAATACAAGAGTATATAGATAACTTATAATCTTGCGCTTTGAAGCGCAATATTTACAACGAATATTATTTCGTTTAATACATTGCATGTTATTAGATCGCAAAGCAAACAAAAGTTGAAAACGTATTTAATAATTAATACTTTTATCAATGCGAACGAAGCATCGTAAGCAATAGAGATAAAAGAGAAAAAAACTTTGCATTTGCGTGCGAACAAGAAAAATCAAAAAAGTTATTTCGATTAATATTGTTGTTTTTATTAATTTTATTCATAATAAGATCTCGTTGAAGCATCGCTTACGTAATTGATTCGCTACTATAATAACGAAAAATTAATAAAAATTTACGATCATCTCTATCGAAAAGAAGTTGCGATACGTCAAAATGACTAAAAAAAATTACACTAAATGCGAGATTTATGCGCAACATCGTCGTTAACATTAGAACGACTCAAAGAACGTCGCATTTACTTATTAACTATAAATCAAAAAGTAATATAAAAAGAAAGAAATTATAATAATGTTATTGATAACATTATTTGCGAATTAATTGCGCTAACTTGATTAAATTAAACAAAGAAAATCGAAGTGATTTATTCAAATAATAAGTTAAACTAAACTTAGAGTTTATAAAATTTAAATAAATTGCGATACATTATTGTCGAATATCTATTGCGATGACGACGTAACGATATAGCGATTAAAAACGTATTTGCGCTTTGAAACAAAAGAATAAAAGATCTTTTCGTTCGTTGATCTAAAATTAACATACGATAAAACGTTTAAAACGAGCAACATAGAATTTCACAATAGTACACGAGAAAAGTTATCGTTGTTTCCCAATTTTCTCTCGAATGTCTAAGAAAGATAAAAGAAAAAATCAAAAAATCTCTTTTATAGACATCTTAAGACTCTAACAAGAAAATATATAAACTAGAAAATACGTCGCACATGAAGACATAAAATACTACTTGTTATCTAATTAAATCTTAGAAAGTTTTGAAGAGAACTCAATAAAAGATCGACGTAATTGCGCAAACAAGGCGTCGCCATAACACATTAATCTTGAGAATCAAAATTCAAAAGAAGAAAATAATCGTGATGCCAATTCTTAATGATCAACGAATACGTCATTAGTGTCAAGTCATCGTAGTGGCAACTTGACATCGTATAGAGTTTTTTTTCTAAGAATTCTCTCTCAAAATTCTCACGAATTAATGTCTCTCTAAATTACAATTCTACATACTACGTAGTCTCGCCTTTAGTGCGTCAATATAGCGACGTCTTGTCACACGTTCGTACATAGCCTTACAACAATAGAGCAATCTTGCAACTTGTAATATTCTATAGTAGAACAATCTTGTAATTTTTAGTATTTTATAGTTAATAAATATTGACAAAATATAAGCAATTATTAATACAATATATATAATAAACGCGTATATAGTATTTGCAAATACAATTATTCTAGTTATAATGCTTTATCTTATATAAGTTATAAAACTATTCTTAAATATACTTACAAATGTTATTGTATATTTTTGTTCAAATAAGACTTACTTACTATTTCAATCGATTTTTACTTTAAATATTAAATATTGCTTTTAAATCTTTTAGCAAAATTATATTTTAATATTGATGCTTACTCTTTGTAGATAGTTTATACTATCTATTATAGCGCTTGTTGATTGTTCGAAGCTATTGCACTATATTTTGTAGCGTCGTTTATAAATAGTTAGGGTTGAATGTAGGATTTATTCTAGAGTTAGGACTTGTCGAACATCAAACATAATTCTGCAAAGGAGGTCTGAGCACTGAGGCAAGCTAGGAGCCTAGGAGGGAAAGACTGTCGTTGGACATCTGGAGACCTATTGGGCGAGGGGCGGAGGCGTGCCATCAGATCCTACGAGCCTGACTCGTACCCAATACCCATACGCATTCATTGAGTGCTGTTGGAAGTTGACAGCAATTCGCAGATCGATATCCATGTCGCGGAAACTGTAGGACGAGGATGAGCTGGCAACGCCCCGTGTCATTGGGCGGCTAGGAGTATCTTGGCGCCAGGAACCGATCGACTTGCAGGGATATGATTCGTCGTCTATCCCTCGCTTCGGGAGAACTACGGGTAATCACCGGTGAATCCAAAAAGTGATGCATCGAAGTCTTTGAGTCACTGAGAGGCGACGATACCTTCGTCGAGCAGGTTCGTTGTGCACGATAATGTCTGGCCAGCTGTCTCACTGAGCTTGCTCCACAGTGAAGACGTCCCATCCAACAGCATGGAAAGCTTCTGACAAACAGCTTGCACTGCAGATGTTCGATGCCCAAAAAAAATTCTCGACCAAATCATAGCTATCGAGGTCCCTTCCTCAAGAGCTACTTCATGAAATGGGCCCGTGAATGGGAACTGGTCCATGCCAATCGAACCTTGCAATACATACGGTTTTGGCCTTCAGCACCTGCTACCATTCATGTAGCGGCTTGCAACCACGTTCCGTGCCACCCACGTCGAACCTTCAGCCACGGTACGCTCAGACTTGACAAATCCTTGCCGGCTACTACAATTGCACTTCAAGATTGTTATAACGATCCGTCGGCCGCCAATTGCGTCGAAGGTGTCGCAAAGCAGCTCGATCGGACACCCAAAGCTTTCAAGCAGTCTTTGAGGAGACTGAGGCGCAAGAACAAGATTGTGGAATCACATCATCCAGGGACGTCTTTCGAGAGTTCCAGACCCCCTGGATTCCGGAAGATGAAGTCCTACATACAATTCCTCACAACGCCAACGGTGGATACACCTGGCACAGCCCTACTCCTCCACTTCGATGAAAAGCGCTACCTGATCGGTCACATCCACGAAGGATTGCAGCGAGCTGGCATTCAATTTGGAACGAAGTTTGCAAAGGTCACGGATATTTTTTTGACCGGCAAGACGGAATGGAGCACCACCGGAGGACTTTTCGGCTTGATCCTGACCCTTGCGGATGCCGCAACGGAATCCACAAAAGTAGCTATCGAGGCTTCGAAGCAAAAGAAAGCACGTCGACACCAGCAGCTCAGTCAAGGTCACACTCTTAGCGCTACGGACATGGGACTTGCCAGCAAACCTTGGTCAGATATCAGCAAGCCTACGCTGAACGTCCACGGTGGCCCGAATCTCAACCATTCGGTTGCGACTGCTCGACGCTTCATATTCCGGAAGAGCATGCCAGTCAACGTTCTAGAACACGAAGAGAAATCTGATGAAGCTGACAACATAAATCGGAGACCGGACTGGGTCGATGATCACATCCAGGCTTGGACACTGGCGATAAGTCCTACGACAGGAGGTGGCTCAGCCAGCCAAAGTCCAAATTCTCGGAAACGAAATCATGCTGAATATGCCGAGACCGTCTCTCCCACGAACCTCTTTGGGGACGACCCTAGTGCGAGTGACAAAGCCCGCACGGATCAAGATCTGCGCAAACACGTAGTTTCCGAAATGTTCAATTCATCATGGCGCTTGGATGAACTCGAGGAACGTCCTTTGTCCGAAGTGAATGACAATACGCAAATGTTCATCCGAAATCGCGAAACAAACAAGCTTGAGCGCTACAAACCACCGCCTCGAGATGACCGTACGCTAGCCTCCGATATCACTGTACTCACGCGCAAAGCGTGGCCAGGGGCAAACATCGTCGGACTACCGGCTTGCAGGCCATCCTCAGTGGCATTATCTTACATCATTCGCAACCACCGCCAGCGCGGCAAATTCCTACCATGGAAAGCCAAAGAATTGAATGTGAAGCCAGGTCCGCTGTGGTCACAACTCACTTGTGGAGAAAGTGTCCAGGCTAGCGATGGTAAGACCGTGACACCCGATATGGTGCTTGCCGAAGGGAAAGAAGGTGGGGGCATTGCGGTCGTCGACCTTCCCAGCACGAAATACGTGGAGAACCTGATCAGGAGACCAGAGTGGCAGGACAAAAACATCATGACTGGAGTAGGAGCTATACTGTGGCTTCTAGGGGCCGGTGTCGCTAAGGACAGCCGCTTGCAGGAGTTCATGTCTAAAAACAAGACGCTGGAGCATATCATATCCTCCCCAGATCATTGCTCGAATAATCTAACGTTCTCGTCTGCTGCGTCCTCGGCTATCCGTTTGAGCCAGATTCATCCTCGTTATTACCCTATACCTGTGCATAACAACAGTCCTTCAGTGCAAGTCGATGCGCAAGAGTGCACGGTAGCTGTCGCACAGCGAGGGCAAAAGTTTCAGCTTGAACCTACATTCGAGAAACAAGATGATGCAATTGTACCTCTTCTTGATACTGCGGCCGTGCTGCAGAATACCCCCAAGGACGTACTCCAACTAGCGCGAGATGCCAGAGGGCAAATCGATCAAGCAAAGATAGCGAAGAGGCCAGGGCAACGGTTGCCCAGCGAGGATGCAGAAATCGCGTTTCTGGGGACTGGCTCGGCGTTGCCCTCGAAATATCGTAATGTTGCAGGTACACTGCTACGGGTGCCTGGTTGTGGTTCTTATTTACTCGACTGCGGGGAAAATACGCTGGGACAACTCAAACGTGTCTACGGTCCAGAAATGATGAAGGAAGTCTTGCGCGATCTCAAGCTCATCTGGATCAGCCATCTTCATGCTGATCATCATCTTGGGTTAGCATCTGTGATCAAAGCCTGGTATCAAGAAGTCCATGGTGCTAGTAACAAACCAGGTACAAGCAGTCCTTCAGTCCTCGATGAATTTATGGATCTCTCCAAGGTTCTTTGCGAAAAGGATAGGCTTTGCGTTGCTGGGACTGGATTAATGATGACTTGGCTGAAGGAGTATGCAAGCGTTGAGGATTATGGATATAGCAAGATCGTACCGCTTGCATCAATTACAACGGCAAACAACCAATCCTTTCTGGAGTGTCACGGCAAGCGATTCAATTGGAATGCAAACAACCCAGAGTAAGAGTCCATTATCTCTCATTCACAGAAACTAGCTAATCTAACTTGGTTGCAGATCCCCGAAGGTCATGCAAGCACTACAATCGGCTACCGGTCTGAGAGAGCTCAGTGCCTGCCAGGTATCTCACTGCTTTGATGCCCAGGCTGTAGCGCTCAGTTTTCCCAACGGTTTCAAGGTTTCTTATAGCGGTGATTGCCGGCCATCCAAGCGATTTGCAGAAATCGGCAAGGATTCGACTGTTCTAATACATGAGGCTACCTTTGATGATGAGATGCAGGGCGATGCCGAAGCAAAGAAGCATAGTACGACCAGTGAGGCGATCGGTGTCGGTTTGGCGATGCGAGCCCGGAGGGTCGTGTTAACTCACTTCAGCCAGAGATATCAAAAGATACCAGTCATGGAAAGCCTTGCGGTTGACAAGGTCAAGCTCGAGGACGCTGAAGATCGAGACCTTGATGAACCGATGGTCGACGCAGAAGCTGCAGCGGTCTCAGTCGAGGGTTCATCTGAGCACGTTCCGACGGATGGGGTCGCAGCCAATGATGTCCATGCTGCGAAAACGAATGTCCCAGACATTGACGAGACTGGGCCCTCCAAGCTGCCATCGGCGAAACCAACAAGTCCAATGATAGCGTGGAAACCTGTACAGGCGGAGCAGCCTACTGCGAAGCTTGTTGATGATAAGTCGGCCACTTCCGTTCGCCGTGGCAGTGGGTCTATCGTACCCATTCCCTTCTCAGCCACCCAAGACATGAAAGTATGCGTTGCATTTGACTACATGAAAGTTAAAGTTGGAGAGATCGAGTACATGGAAAAGCTCACTCCAACTTTAATGGAGCTGTATCAGACAGGCGAACTTGATGACATAATCGAGAAACAGGCTGCGGAGACAGCGAATGCCAAGTCGAAGAACGAGAGCAAGGGAAAAAGAGCAGAAAAACAGAAAAACAACGAAGAGATTAATAGAGGGAAGAAAAGGCAGGAAAAGTATGAGGAAAGGAACAAGCCGCAAGCGGAGGAGCAGGACGAAGAAGTCAGAGTGGAAGTGCCCAAGGAGATCGACATCGCCGACGAAGATCAGTCAACTGAGGGAATACCCTGCACGGATGTGTCGTTTGATGGCGACACCGTTGATAGGAGTCGAATGACTCAGGGTCCGAGGGTCAGACGTGTGATGAATTCCGACTCTGGCCAGCCTCAGGCGAAGAACGGCACCAACAAAGATAAGTCAGCTGACGCTATATCGGTCAATCGTGTGTCAACCGTCCATCAAGATCAATCCGGTAGATTTCGCTCCAAAAGAAGAATAGATAAAGCCGCTAATAAGAAAATCGCTCAGCAAGCCAAATCATCTACCCGAACGCGAACCCGCACTACGATATATCCCGATACGACACAGATGCACGACCATGACGAGCAAGTAACAACTATTGCCGGAAAAGGTAAACCGAGTGCAGCTTGCAATAACACAACACATATGTTCAGCCATAAAGAAGAGATCAAGGTAGACAACAGGACACGGTCGACCCGCAAAGCCGTTGCCAAACCAAAGAAACAGGGACGCCGGGCGAGATTTTCCGTAGAGATGCCGTATTCCACCCTCAGGAAGATTCTTTCCGAGCTACAACAACTCCGTCAGCTGAGGAACCCCATGGTCGAGCCACGGGCCCCTTCTTTACCCGTCAGAAACTGCTCATCCCATCCCGACCGATGCACTCATCTAAGGAAATTCTTTTCTAATGCCCCACGATCCACCCTCATAAGACGACACATACTCGAACCAACAACTCCCCTTCTGGAGCCTAGCTCTGACGATGCTTTGCCTGTGTCCAAATGATCCAGTCAACCACTCAAGAGCGACTCCACGGACTACTTTGCTCATCCGACACACATGTTGGCACCGACGCGGCAACGAGGTGAGCCACCATGCCTGGATATCCTCGACCACAGTGAATTGATCTCCAAGGTCTGGTATCCAACTTCCAGCACCAGCATAATAGCACTCGTATCTCAGAAGGCGCACTACACATCCTATAATATCATCTGTAAAGCGCATATCCCTCCTCATCACCCTCTACACCCTCCCTGAGACAGCGAAATCCCGCATCCGCATACCAACATCAATGCCTCATTCTTGCCACTCACAACCCACTTCAATCCGTCTTCCCAAAGCCCTATTCATGACACGACCCACAAACCTCCATCCCCCGTCCCCAGCCCATCACCCCCCGTATCATGCTCCGAACAACGTACCCTTTCTCGCACCACCATATCTAGCCATGCCATGCATCCGTCCCGCCCGTCCCGCCCTTACCTACATCCAAAAGCCACGCCCTTGCCCGCCCAAAACACCCACTTTCCAACTCTAAGATAGATACGCGCAACCCTTCTTCATCCAAGCACCTCCCTCCCTCCGCCAGAGCCCGTACCTCCCATCTCCAATCCCCTCCCACTCCCCGCATCCAAGCCTAGACTTCCCAAGCTCCAATCCCCAACGAATCTCCCTCACCCCACGCGCTTGCCAAGACCCATCAACTCGGCCATTTTGATGGGTCTCGTCCCAGCAGGATTGCGTGATATCAATTGTTGAAACATCCACGCATTTGTTTTCTTGCAAAGAGTAAGGTGAGGTGGACGGACGGGTTTTGCGTAAAATTTGGGGAGGGAGGGAGGGATGGCGTTGCAGAGGCGGGAAGTGAGCGAGGGAGAGGGGGGGAAAGGGGGGGTTTTAGTAGGGTGGGCAAGGGGGAAATGCAAAGGCAGCCTTATATAGACAGTCCACGGTGCGGATGGATTATGCAAAATTGCTCGTTTTGGGAGGACTAATTCCTCTTTGCGGCTGTGTATGTTATCCCCCTTTATTAACGCCAATTCGATGCACCAATGTTCCTAGTCTTGAAGCTCTCGAAGCATGGCCGACGCTCACCAAGGACTTTCCAGAAGCTTGTGATTCGGTCTCGCTCCTTTCCCGTCCAGTATAGCTGTTCGGGTTGAGCGTCCGCATCAAAGATATGAAGTATCTCAGTCTTGCATCGTCGGTTGGCGGATTCAGGTCTAGCCAGCTCGAACGACGATTGGTCCCAAAACCTATCCCTCAATATGCGATGGAACAGGGTCTCCGGCGCGAGTAGCGTTCGCTTTCCAGACATGTACGGGCCTGAATCGTATTCTGCCATGATATCCATCATACTCCGCATATCCTTGATTTGTGATTCGAGCTATTCGAGGAGTCTACCGTCTTCACGTATCAAATTGAGAAGGTCAACACGATCTTCAAGTTGTGATCTGTGGTATTTTATCGGGAACTCAATATTCTTTATGCAATTGAGTATGCTCCATCCATCATACCCTCGGAACAAAGCATACATAACCCAGACTCGCTTCCCGAGCTTTCGGCAGGGGCTTTGGTGATCTTCTGAATTCCAGTGTCTCGCAAAGGCCAAAAGGCGGGATGACAGTGTAGCACGCCATTGTCGCCGATTGGAAGCCGCAACGGAAACCAACTGAACTCAAGTATACTGTTTGGTCTGATGGCTGGCTTTCTGATAGTGGAGAGGATTGCTTGAGACTTGAAAGGGAGGGACATCATGTACTCTGTCGAGATCGCAGAATTGAGGCCTATTTTCATAGATGATCATTATGGTGGCTTATGTAGATTCGATACCTTCTTCGAACCCTCCCATTAGGCCCGTCGGGCGTCTTATTCGGCAGTCTACCTTCTCTAGAAGGGATGCAACCTGGATGGAACAAGATCAACCTCTTGGATGCCGACCCAAATGAGACGTTGTTGATTTGATAAGAAATATATCCTTCGTCATCCAGCTGACAGGAAGTATGCAGTGGGCTCTAAGGTCCAGGGGAAGCAAAAACGCCCCAGGCACCACTCTTCCCACCTATCTTGCCAATGGCCTCCACACCTTCCAGCTTGAGGTGACGGTCCACAGCTTTACACATATCGATAATCGTCAGACCGGCGCCCACGACGCCCGTAAGCGCCTCCATTTCCACACCAGTCTTAGCAGTCGTAGAAACAGATACGGCGATGCGGACGCCACCGTAAGCACCAATTGATACGGAGAGCTGCTTGGCTGCCTGTTCTTTTCTCTCGGCACCTAGGGCAAGCTCGGTGGGCGCTTTGGCCGTTGCCGGTACCTTCTCAATATCTAATCCCACAGGGTCGACGAGCTCAACGTCGACCACACAGGCCTCAACACCGATGCCGCCGTGTGCTAGCGGGATGATGTCACTTGTTTTCTTGACAGCCGTGATGGCCGCAATGCGGGCAACGGCTAAGACATCACCTTTCTTGAGAGCATTCTCGCGGATGAGACGAAGTGGCTCATGATTCGAGAAGGCAACATGACCAATAGCAAGAGCACGTCTATAGGTCGATGTCTTCTCGGATACTGATATCTGATGGACGGTCGAATGTTGGGTGAGGTGAGGGAGCTTACCAGCGCTCGCGGTAGCCTCATCCTTTGATTGCGCTAGTACTGTTGACGTTGAAAAGAGCCGTAATCTGGTAGTCAATCCAGATGTTTGAAATAGACTCGGAGGGATCAATGAGCTACTATGTACTCGACTAAAAGCCGAACGTCCAAGGCTCAACGTCGGCAGTGTAGCGGCTCCAGTGATAGTATCGTAGGTGCTTGCAGTAGACTGCATTGGGTTTAAGGACAGGGGTTCATCTAGGATTTGCCCCAGAATCAGTAGATGATATCTGCGGTATGATCGGAAGGCTGAAGGGAGCCTCATCACCTGTCCATCCACGCGCAAATTTGCGTTATCGGGCGATCGGGTAGCAGCAGAGTACGAAACAGCGACCTACCCACCGATCAAGATCATCGGCCTATTCTTCATATTCTCCAACTCGCCCATCCCGGCATGCTTCTCCTTTTTCCTCATGACTGCCATTCCAATTACTTCCAGAAGCTCTTGCTCCCTCTCGCTGTAACCCAAAGTGCCGGTGCTCCCGGGTAGAGCCTGTCTTCTATCCAACTCAACCCTCTTCAGAGCCTCCATAGCCTCTTCATCAATTGGCTGCCCACCATTGTCCTTCCTCAGCAGGTCTCGAAGACTGACTTCGCTATTGCCGAAAAGACATACTTTTAGATTGCCGTCGGTCGTGATTCGTAGGCGATTGCAGGTCCCGCAAAAATTGTGCGTCATGCTTGTGATGAATCCTATCTTGCCAACATACCCAGGGACGGCGTATGTCTTACTCGTATCGCTTTTATGGTCTTCAACTTTGTGCAGCGTAGGGTACTTTTCTCGTATCATAGCCAGCATTTCCTTGTACCCTAGCATCTTCCCTTTGCTCCACTTGTTCCCATCGAACGGCATATACTCAATGAACCTGACTTCAATATCTTTTTCTTTTCCCATCTCGACAAAAGGTAGGATTTCTCGTTCATTGACGCCACGCATCACAACGCAATTTATCTTAAGCTTGATGCCTGCCCCAGAACTATTCATTTCCAGGATTCGGTCTATACACTTCATAACGGCGTCGAAGCCTTTCCGTCGGGTCATAATCTGGAATTGAAATGGGTCCAGAGTGTCCAAGCTCAGGTTGACGCCCGTCAGGCCCGCCTCAACCATGCTGTCTAGCTTACGGTGTAAGGCGATACCGTTCGTCGTCAAACAGAGCTCACGAAGACCCTTCCGCCTGAGATCGCCAATGGAGTGCATCAAGGGAAGTATATCCCGTCGTATTGTTGGCTCCCCTCCCGTCAACCGTATCTTCGTGACACCTTGCGAGACAAAGAGGGCCGAGAGGTACGAGATCTCGGGTGTTGTGAGGAGATGGGATTGTGGGGAAAGAGGAACACCTTCTTCCGGCATACAATAGGTACAGCGGAGATTGCATCGTTCTGTGATGCTAATTCGAAGATAATCATGTTGACGGGCAAACTTGTCTGTGAGAAAGGCAGAGAACGGTTTCGCGGCTTTGAGCGTATCGGTGCGGGACAAACGCTGGTGATCTTGATTGATCGGGAATCCGTTATGGTGTCCTGACAGCGGAGGCAGGTCGTAGGCTGGTAAATGTTTTGTAGTGTCGGTTACCGATACTATACCACGGAACTCGAGGTTCCTCGAGATGGGTGTCCGCCGGCGCGCAGTGGCCGAGAGGACCTGCGTTGAAGAGCGACATATCATCTTCGTAGCGCACAACTGTGGTCTGATCGCCAGGCCATAGTTCCTGTGAACGGGCTGACGGAATTTATATCATTATTACCGATTGCACGGCGAATGGCGCTGCCCTCGGCTGCACGAAAAGTGCTGTCATCGTTCATCACCGAAAAGCGTTATCAACCCTGAAAGTATTACTGGTCAGGGTTATAGAGTATGTCAAACAGCCACCACAGCCTTAACAGCATATGCTGTTAGCTCGTTGGGTGAAACTGACGGTGGCCGCAGCCTTGAGAGGCGCCGGTAACCTATCATTGGAAGAACTGAGAAGTCTTCAGCACCAGCCGATTGGTAGCTGTAAAATGTAGAAGATGGCTCGTTTTCATCGAGACTAAGTATGTACTCTATATAAGGCAAAAGTAGAACTGGCTTGACTTGCAAGACTCTGGCCCTGTCAACTAGTTGTTGAACCTTCATAGCAGTCATGAATCGTCAAGCACTAAGATCTATCGATACCTCCACGAACGCCAGTCGAAGGCCTTCGTCACGCATGAGGAATGACGGCAGTAACTCTGTCGGAGAGCTCCTCCAGTTCCGAGCATAGACTTCTAAATTTCTCCATCGCAGCAGTGCTGACTCCGCTCGGATCAGCCTCCTCCTCTTCGACAACGAGCTGTACCCTGCCGAAAGCTTTCTCAAGCCCGATCTGACCGAAAATGGCCTGCGCTGGCTTCGAACCGCCGTTCTTCGTAGGAGCTGGACAATCGGAGTACAGATCAAAGGCTGGATCCGACTCGTCGAAGGCATCGCCGTCAGATGCGACGATGGGCTCAACGTCAGCTTCATCAGATACAGCGAGTGGCATTCGCTCGATTGATGGCGCTTGATTCTTCGATTCCGGAGTGAAAGCGTGGAAACCTGTAGTATCTGGTGACTTTCCGGAAAGATTGGCAAGCTGAAACTCATCAAAGACGGGCCCCTCTGGGATTGACGTAACAGAGAAGACTTGGGTGTCGAACGGTCCAAGATCCACATTGCCAGCCCAAGAATTGGAATTCGTGTTGTAGGCCGTAAGGTCGAATGTGTGCTCAGGGAGCAGGGTGATTCCAACATAAGGTGCATCCTGTTGTTGGTGCTCAACCTGTTGGCTTGGAACTCGGTTGGGATTGGCGTCTTTTGGAATGACGCTTTCAGCTGCTTCGGTTTTCATATTGGACGACTGTTCTGGTTCAGAAGATTCTGTCATGCTTGGCATCCCACTTATGTTGAGGAAATCCGAGAATGCAGGGGAAGACAGAAGTGTACGTGTCAGCGATAGTAGCTGAGCGTTTTCAGTCACTAATTCCTGATTCTTTGCTCGTAGTTCGTCAGCCTCTGCTGTCTTGGTGGCGATCTCTCCCTCCAGTTGACCAATGTATTCTGCTTCATCGTTAGAATGTGTTCTAGCTCGAATGAATTTCGCTGTTACCTTTTCGACGAGAACGGAAGGCTCTGGCTGAAACCTTGTTCCTAAGCTGGCGACGCTCCTTGCTGCTCAGCTTCTTCCCTTCCTCGCTCGCAAGTAGTCTTTCATCTTCGTCCATTTCATCTTCTTCTTTCTTCTGTCGGACGCGGGCCGCAGCTCCTTGGTCACGAGTTGCTGCTTCTTCGTCTTTGGAAGAAGCGACACTGCTATGCCTCATCTCATTGATGATCCTTGTAATCCGTTCCTCAACGACCGGGTCTGCTGGGGATCGTCCTGTGCGGCCCTGTGAAGCAGCTGCCTTCTGTGCCGCCGCCTCCCTTTCTTTTTGTTGCTGAGCCTCTGCCCGAGCTTTCGCTAGAGCCTGCTGCTGATGCATGCCCGGATAAGCCCTTCTTGGAGCTTGAGGCTGTGGCGCAGCTATTATGGCCTCTTGCCCTCCAATCGCGGATGGATCGACATACTCGCCGTCGGTAGGCTGCCCCAGTCCGGAGTGAGGAGGCGTGCTGAAGTCGACGTCCATGTCGTAGTACGACGTATTGTAATTCGAACCAAAGTCGAATTCGAAGTCTTCAGTGGGCGATATCCCAAAGCTGGCAGACACGGGGTTGCCGTAGTACTGCTGATGACGACGCGATGAAGGTTGGCCCGACTTATTGGTAGCCATTATATCCGCCAAGGCTCCCACAGGTAACCCGTTGTTCTGCGGATAAGCGGCATATTGATGACTCGGGGCGGCGAATGTTGGCTGGCTGCTTGGCTGAATGGGAACATATGTCGTGCTGCTCGGGTTCGGATATACATTTGGTACGAAGGTGGATTTTGAAGAAACAGAGGCCGGTGACCCTGAGGGGGATGGTACTGCGGATTGATCGTAATTGATGTATCGGTCGAGGTCGGAAGTATCATGACTTCCTGAAGAAGGCATTGTTCGCTGCAACGCCATCATTATGGCGGTTCCCGTCTTGACAACGGAAGCCGCGGAATTGGTATGGAGAGTCCTCACTTCCGCAGGGTCCAGAAGGAGCAGTTGGGTGTTTGATGATGACGAGAGCGACGGCCTCAGTGGTACCCCAGCTGCCTATGGCTGGCCGAGTATATACACGTCGAACTTCGTAAATTTGTCGATACTCGACGATGATAACAATGGTGTAGAACCACGGTCGATAAGCGCAAGAGCTGGAATGGCTTCCAAGTTCCAGGGCTCAGCAAGGAGGCAGTGCAATACGCGGCCGTAAAATAATCGCTGACTGATCAACGACCATCCAATCGCATTCACAGTGTCCAAGCTAGCCGTGCCAAGACGGATGATTTTAGAACGCCCAAACGGGTAATTCGGCTTCCGGAATCCAATTCCACCGATCCTCAATCCTTATGCAAGATGTGCTCTCTACGTTACGTCCTTAAATTGTGTGCTGCGGCTCGACATTACCGGACACGATTCCGATACCATCAAGACACCGCGTGCTGTGAGGCTCTTGATAAAGAGATTTAGAAAGATTCTTTCAGCTCGCTTCCGGTTATCCTCAACTATTGCTAGGCGCAAAGTTGCTTCAGACTGCTGCAGGAGTCCGCACCTGGGGCGTCGGACTGGGAATTTGGGTAAAGGCGAGCGTGGCCAGAGCGAATCTGTTTGCTTCAATAATCTGCATGCAGGCGCTCTTTTACCCTGTTCCATTCGCCGGTAACGACTGGTGCAGCCTTTCCTTTCCACTGTTGAGAGATCGAAGGGGTGCAAGTACGCAAGCAAATTACCTAGGCTCTAGTATTCTTACACGCCTGCTTACAGACTAGGGTCTCTGATACAAAAGTATGTCTTTCCACGCATTAACAGTCGTAATTAAGTCAACGGAAAAGCACATGGACTCCTTGCGACTACCTCGCGAAACCTTTGGACCTGGCTCGCTTGCTTTGTTGGTCTCAAGAAACATAAGGAGCCGACCTGCAGAAATGCAGTCCCCTTCAGTCCTACTCGCCTGGATGTGCCGTGAAATACCCACTTTCCCCCCTGGGAGCGAAGAAATCGTGCTGTGGAGTCACAATCAGGTTCACTAGTTCCTCCTCATGGTCGGCTTTCATCCGTTGATAGTCTCTCCAATCGTCCATCTGGTCCCCTAATGGAATGGCAAGTGCCTTCTCCAGGCTCTCTTGTGGTGGATCAGTGATCCTTGCGAGTTGAAAGTGGTAGTTCCAGACGTCGTTGTGGTCCTTTTTCTCGACACTCTTCAGACTGTAGCCCATGACCCGGTATCTGACCAGGTTAGCCAAAAGAACATCGTTCCCGTCTACCAGGACTTTCACAGGATAGTCTTACAAGCCATCGTACCTCAATCCAGCCTTTGGCGCCCAATTACTGGTGAGCGTCCCAGAGCGTAGTACGCGGATCGGATCTCGAGACAGAACGGCTTTGGTGAGCTTAAGAAGGCCAGGTTCATCCACTGGCGCTTTGTACCGCGTAGTCATCCGCTCGACACCTTCAACTTTCCGTTCCCAGAATCTTCCCTCAGATTCCTGGTCATCATCAAGTCGTATGGCGTAGGCTGCGGAGTCATCGGCCGTTATGCTGCAGTGTTGTTCATCGATGATACCGTCCCTAAAAGCCGCAGCGGGCTTTATCCACCAGCTGGCTATTGGTCAAACAGGGGAAAAGTGACGATAGGAAAAGCGGTGGACTTACTCGCCAACCTGGAAGCCTATGTGACCGTGTTCGTAGGCCCTGAAGCGATTTTGGGCATTCTCCACGGACCACACAGACCCTTTCCGCTAGGGGGTTCATCAGCCCGGCTATTTCCTCAACGCAGCCTGTAGGATTCCACAACAACTCATACTTACATCTCCTGTCGGAGTCCTCAGCTTCATGACGCCTTCAAGCCTCCCACCGGGTCCCCATAGGTCTGCTCGAATGGTTCTTAAGGGCCCAATCCTGTCTTCCCACGCATTTACCAACGCTTCTGAAAGTAATATCGCATCCACCGGCCATGCATTTCCTTCCACGGCTATCATAGAAAGTGCCTTTTCTATACGAGAGTGTTGTAGGAGCACCCGGGTCATCCGAACACTACCAAGGCTGGCGAAGATCGTCTTCAGAGCGATTATTTGCTGTTCATTGAGCCTGCCTCCTTTTTGAGCAAGTATTGGTGCAAGAACATCACGGATATAGCGTGAGTGGCTGAGGAGGTTCTCCTTGACGCTCGGCCCCATCTTGATTTCACGTACGCTTACAGAATGTAATTGGCCGATGAAGTGGAGTTTCAGGCGTGCGATGACCGCCTCTAGGTTGGTTCGACAGAGCGGCTTTGCTTTGTTGACAAAGAATATCGCAAGCCAGGAAGAAGCACGAACAGATTCAAGCGGCAGCCGCGTTCTTTCCTGGAGACGCTATACTCAGGGAACGAAGGGAAGGAGCGAAGGACATTCCTGGGGTCGCTGTCAGCGTGGATCTCGTAGTGGGGAAGATTCTATCGTCTGCACAATGAGTTCTTCGACCCCTTGAATCTGTCGATGAGATCCGCAGAGTACCGAAGCTACTGCCGCCATGTATCCATGGTTCAGTCACAGCCAAGCATATGCAAAGCCAAAGCCTATCTCATCTCAGACTCAACGACAGAAGTACATTCTTGACGCCCTTGGCCATGGTTCCGGCCTCATCAGCAATCCTCCCAACGCTATGAAGGTATTGAAAGGTTCCGCGACGGAGTATTCTGTCGTTGGGCCTCGCCTTGCTGACATGTCCAAGACTGATACCTGAAGTACGAGGATTTCTTGAGGGAGGTGGTGTATTTGCAGCAATTTAATTCATACGATGATGAGACTTATAGATCCAGCACAGCTGGAAGATTTCCCAGGATGGTCCATGCGCGATACTGTCAAAATTCCATAGCTCTTTGTTGACTAGAACTTTTCGTATCTTGGAGAGCTGAAGGCATTGGGTCGCGAGAACCTCTTTTACAAGTATGCTGAGACGCCGGAACAAGATGGCTCAATGGCAATCTTTGATCAGGAGGGGACGATAGTATAGTTGTCAAATTGAGTGACCACAACTAACTTTGACGGATCTGTACTTAGGTTGGCAAAAGATCCCGAATATCTAGCTGCCTAAAATAAAAACGTGGAGGGAGTAAAGCCGCACAGGATTAGTCCGTCGCTGCAGAAGACAGACGCATCGCTTTGACGTGAGGACAGGAGGCTTTTGGGTTCAGTGGGCATTTGGATAGCACACGATGATTTACGTAACCCGGCGTAAGACGGAGAGGTTAAAGGGGCTCTCAATTGGCAAGAGTATCGAAGCTTCAAGCAACAGAAGAGGCATTCAGAAAGCGACGCTGATCCGAGTCGCTCCGTTTTGACTTGCTGCTGGTTCTACAGTATTCGTCACGGAGACGGAGAGTGCAGTAGAGTGCAACTCATTTCAAGTCGAGTAGATTATGTGCAAGCAACGTTTTCAGGCTCTTCTCTGAAGCCGCGCGCAAGGCGAGGCAACAGTGAAAAGACTTGTAGAACCATCAAAAATTGCGGCCTAAAGGTCACCGAAGTGAACTTAATAGCTCGTACCACCGCGATGTGCAATGCAGGGTTTGAATTATACCGAAGCGGCTTTTTGATCCCGCCAGGTAGGCCAAGGTAAGTATGCGGAGAGAAGAGGTTCGAAGGTGGAGCGGGTAATTGTATCGGGGGTCGAGGGCCGGGTAGTGAGATATGTGAGAGTGGGGTCACGCTAAGGACTTGGTCGTTTCGAAGAGCTCTTGGTGGGGTGATGCAATTCTATCAAACTGTGATTTCGACGCGCCCACACAAGGGCAATATCCTGGCTTTATTATATGACCATGGACGACCCCGATGACCTAGCTTCGCCTCGCAAACGGCTGAAGTCACAATACCCTTCCGTGAGCCACAGCATGGACGGTGCAGCAGAGTCACATTTTGAGCCAATGGCTGGGACGGTTTCGGCCCAAGACCAGAGTGCTACACCTCCTGTCGACAAGGAGGCTGAATGTGGCATTACGGAATATGTAGATCGACACAAGCCAGGCTTCAGTGCCATATTGAAGAAGAGGTTAGAGCACCAGGTCCACTCAAGTTTACTCACATTAAATCTGGTGTTGAATCTGGTAGGTATACGGACTTCTTGGTCAACGAGATACTGCCTTCTGGCGATGTTGTCCATCTCACCGACCTGAAAGCACCAGGGAAGAAGGACGCAAAACAGTCACTCCAGTCTCCTACCAAGCCTGCCAATCGTGCAGGGCAAGCTCCGGGCGGTCCTGCTACTGCACCCGAACCCACTGAGCCTTCCAGTGACCAGACTGAAGACAAGCATCGTCGTCCATTGGTCGAGCCAGAACCCGTCAAACGTCAGATACACAGACTGTTTGTAAAACAGACCGACGAAGGCATCGAAGAGATTAACAAGGAGGATGGTAGTTCAGGACACAAGCAAGCAGCGGCGAAGGAAAACCTTGTACCTCCCGAGCCCATTGAGGTAGACAGCAAGGAAGCTGGAAACCCAATTCATTCTCCTCCTAAGTCTCATGTACCATCAACGGCCAATGACTGGCAAGCCTATGCGGGGAAGCAAACGGACAAAGCAAAAGGATCCGAGGTATGTCTGAATGCAACGTAGTGTAAGCCCACACTGATCGTGCTCTAGCTTTCGGCTCAGGATAGAGAGATACTCACGGCGTATTTTGACCCCGAGACAGTTGACAACATACTGGCTTTGTACAACCGCATCGTCGACTCGCCCCACAGACGCGCAAAAGAGTACGGCTCCGTCAGAACGGCAGCTATCATCGACCGCGGGATGCGTACATCTATCCACCAAGATGTCCGTCGTATCTTCCAGTCTCGTCTCGAATCCGCTACTGAGGAAGATGGAGCTATGCTCATAACTGCCGCGACCGAAAAGCCGAATTGGCATGGTCGAGCCCCGAACGGCAATAGCAATGCTCGAAAACCCCAACCGCAGTCCAACAAGAACCAATGGCGCGATCTCGGCGGCGACTACCTTCACTTCACGCTCTACAAGGAGAACAAGGACACTATGGAAGCCATCTCCTTCCTCGCCAGACAGCTGAAGGTCCAGCCCAAATCCTTCCAATTCGCCGGCACCAAAGATCGTCGCGGCATTACTGTCCAGCGTGTCAGCGCCTACCGCGTCCCTGCCGAGCGCATGGTATATGCAGGCAGAACACTTCGCCAAGCGAAAATTGGCAACTACGAGTACCAACCTCATGACCTTGGCCTGGGCGACCTGACTGGGAACGAGTTCGTGATCACTCTTCGTGATTGCCAGTTCGGGCCGGACATCACCGTTGCAAAAGCCACGGAACTTCTCGAAGCAGCCGTATCCAGCATCCGCACCAAGGGTTTCCTCAACTACTACGGTCTCCAACGCTTCGGCACCTTCGCCACGCGCACTGACACCATCGGTGTCAAAATGCTACAAGGCGACTTCCGCGGTGCAGTCGACGCAATCCTGGACTTCAACCCCGCTCTTCTCGCTCCCAACGACAATCAGACTACACCGGATCGCATGGCCGCCGACGACAAGGCGCGTGCCTCTGCTCTTGACACTTTCAAAACCACCGGCAAGGCGCACCCAGCGCTCGATGAGCTCCCTCGCAAATTCTCGGCCGAGGCAGCCATCATCCGCCACCTCAGCTCCCGAAACCAGGACAATGACTTCCAAGGCGCTCTGAACAGCATCCCACGGAACCTGCGCCTGATGTACGTGCATGCATATCAAAGCCTAGTATGGAACCTCATGGCCAGCGAGCGGTGGAGCAAGCACGGCGACAAGGTCATCGAGGGTGACCTCGTCCTGATCAACGAGCACACCGGGAAGGTCCCCACCACGGCCCAGCCCGAATCAGTCGACGCCGATGGCGAACCAATCGTCTACCTTTCCGTCTCTGACCGCGCCCTAAACCCCGACGACGCCTTTGTCCGCGCTCGCGTCCTGAGCCAAGACGAAGCTGTAAGCGGTAGATATACAATCTCTGACATTGTCCTCCCAACTCCCGGCTTCGATGTCCTCTACCCCGAAAACGACATCGCGGCCGCATACAAGGATTTCATGGCCAGCGACCGCGGCGGCGGGCTTGATCCGTACGACATGCGCCGTAAGTGGAGGGATGTCAGTCTGAGCGGCAGCTATAGGAAATTGATGGCGCGTCCTGTCGGCGGTGATGTTAGTTTCGAGGTCAAAGCGTACACAGCAGACGACGAGCAGTTCGTCGAAACGGACTTGGATCGCTTGATGAAGAAGGACAGAGCCCCTCAGATCCAAGCGAAGGTCTCAGCGATTGATACTGAAGAGAAGCATGCTGAAGAAGCGGCGGTGGAATGGCAGGCGGAAGAGAAGAAGGATGAGAAGATCGCTGTGATCCTGAAATTGCAGCTCGGCTCTAGCCAGTACGCGACTATGGCGCTGAGGGAGCTACTAGGGCCGGGGGGCTTGCAGGCTTATAAGCCTGATTTCGGGGGCGGGAGATGAGTGCGCAGTCGACCAAAAAGCACACGAGGGTGAGGCTCAGTGGGCTTATTTGCGCCTTGCACAGCGATGCTGAGAGATCTGAGCGATGAGCTATGAATGATGGACCATGAGCCTGGTGTGTGAGCATAGCGCAGCATATCTACCTGGCGGCGAGGCTGAGCTTATCCGAGCAACAAGCTATTACAGAAAAGCTTCATACCACGAAGTATGAAATTGTAGGCAAAGCCATCACTCACCATTACAACTCCTCAAAGAACCTCCCATAAACGCCTCAACGCCGCGCACCATTCCCTAGCCCCTACCGACTCCTCGCCCCTCCCCTCCCCAAATGACATCCCACGCAAACCTCAGCAGCCCCCTCATCACCAACACCCCATCCACGCCCCCCATCCCGACCCATCTCTTCACGCCCTTCCAGAGTGTTCTCCTGCTGCGGCATTGCCTCCCTCCCGAAACGCACTCCACCTCCCTTATCCACCTCCACCCACTCTCTCCGCAAACCCTCCCTATTACCCCCCCGGTTTCCCTGTAGTCCAGCTCGCGTGGGTGCTGATCTCCTTGAGCAAGCCTCACTTAGGAAATCCCGCCCCAGTTTTCGGGTTGGGGGAGTGTAGGTACGGGATTGCCTACTTTGGATGTGATTAATAGGGATGTGATGGGTTATTGATGTGTTTGTCGCTTTAC
>JAABUQ010001108.1_pt1 | contig 59922 bp, 56 predicted proteins | sample 5560001 | NCBI WGS metagenome assembly JAABUQ01 (sample SAMN10711888, study PRJNA513371) | rock metagenome | isolation source: Antarctica rocks | place: Antarctica: Victoria Land, Finger Mt nord | collected 2015-12-18
GCCGGGATGGTGACGTTCAACATCGTCAACCAGGGGCAAGCGCCGCACAACCTCGAATTCACCACGATCAACAAGGTGAGCGAGACGAGCAACGCGGGGCAAATGACGAAGTTCACGGTTGACCTGCAACCGGGAGATTACCCTTACATCTGCAACATTCCCGGCCACGCGCAACTCGGCATGAAGGGCACGTTGACGGTGAAGTAAGGCCACGCCGGTGGGAGCGGCCTCGCCCGTGTTGCGGGCCGCACGAGATCGTACGCGATTGCACGAGAGAGGGATACACGCGATGGCATTGTTACCGAAAGTGGACGTCGTCTTTGTCGGGTTCGGTATGGTGGGTGGCATCATCGCCAATGAAATCAGCAAGCGTGCGACCAACCTGAAAATGGTTGGGCTGGAGCGCGGCCCCTTCCGCGATACGTACCCCGATTTCGTGGTGGACCACCACGATGAGTGGAAGTATGCGGTGCAGGGGCAACTCTTTCAGGATTACTCGCAAGAGACCTCAACCTTCCGCAACGATATCAAGCAGAATGCTCTGCCGATCCGGCAGCTTGGCTCCTTTCTCCCCGGCAACGGTGTCGGCGGCGCGATGGTGCATTGGAACGGCCAGACCTGGCGGTTCCTGCCCGATTTCTTCGTCTACCGCACGCATCTCGAACAGCGGTACGGCAAGAGTTTCCTGCCACCGGACACGACGATTCAGGACTGGGGCGTGACGTATGATGAACTGGAACCCTACTACACGCAGTTCGACAAGACGATGGGCATCTCCGGCAAGGCGGGTAACATCAAGGGGCAGATTCAGCCGGGCGGCAACCCCTTCGAGGGGCCGCGCTCCGAGGAGTACCCCCAGGCTCCGTATCAGGTCGCGTATAGCCCGAAAATTTTCGGTGACGCAGCGAACCAATTGGGATACAAATCATTCATCGCGCCGAGCGCCAACAGCCCGAACGCCTACACCAACCCGGATGGCCAGACGCTGGGCGCGTGCAACTACTGCGGGCACTGCGAGCGCTTCGGCTGTCATGTGGGCGCGAAAGCCAGCCCCATCGTCACCGTGATCCCCAATGCCCTGAAAAGCGGGCGCGTGGAAGTGCGGCCCTTCTCGAACGTATTCCGCATCAATCATACCGGTGGCATGGCGACGAGCGTGTCCTACTACGACCAGAGCGGGATGGAGCAGGAGCAACCCGCCGATCTGATCGTGGTCGGTTCGTTCACGCTCAACAACATCCGCCTGATGCTGATGAGCAAGATTGGCGATCCGTACGACCCGCAGGCGAATAAGGGCACCGTGGGGCGGAACTTCACGCACCAGCTTGGCGGCGCAGGCGCGTCGGGGTGGTTCAACGATCGTACGCTGAACCGCTTCATGGGTAGCGGCGCGAACGGGATCGCGATGGATGAGTTCAACGGTGACAACTTCGACCACAAAGACCTCGGCTTCTTTGGTGGGGGCAATATTTCCGTGGCAGACTCAGGTGCGCGCCCGATCATGAGCACGGCGACCCTGCCCCCCGGCACGCCCGCGTGGGGCAGCAACTGGAAGTCGGCGGTCAAGCAGTACTACGACACGTACATCGCCATCGGCATGCAGGCGGAGCACGCCGCCTACCGGCAGAACTACGTGGACCTCGACCCGACCTACCGGGACGCGCAGGGTAACCCGCTCCTGCGCATCACGATGGACTGGACGGACAACGAGCGGAAACTGGTTGACTGGGTAAACAAGAACGTGATGCAAAAGCTGATTGATGCGGTCAACCCGGCAATCAAGCGGGTGAACGGGCCGATCACCAGCTACAACAGCGTGCCGTACCAGTCCACGCACATCAATGGCGGCACCGTAATGGGCGCCGATCCCGGCACGAGTACGGTAAACAAATACTGCCAGGTGTGGGGGATGCCGAACCTGTTCGTGGTGGGGGCGAGCAACTTCCCGCAGAACGGGGGGTACAACCCGACAGGCACCGTGGGCGCGCTCGCCTACCACACGGCGGACGCGATCATCAATCAGTACCTGAAAAGCCCCGGCATGATTGCCTGAAAGGCACGTTTATCAGCGCACGGAGCAGGGCACCTATCCGGGTGCCCTGCGCGTTGGCCGGGATTTTCCTAACCCCGGCCCCTTCCCTCGAAGGGAAGGGGAGTGTGCTACTGCAACGTTGCGGCATATGGAGAATACTGTAACCTCGCCCCGTCTCACTCCCCTTCCCTTCGAGGGAAGGGGCCGGGGGTTAGGAGGATTTCCCTCCCCCCGTTCAATCTCTCCGTTACCCTTCCCTCGCGTCGCGTACTCTCGCGGCAACGTCCACGGTGCGGTTTTCTTCGCTCGCCTCGATTGCCGCGAAAAGCAGGGCGGCGGTTTGCAGGTTGTCTTCGATGGCGGTCGGCGGTGTCGGGCCGCCGTCTAGCCAGTCGGCGAACTGCGCGATCATCGCCTGATGACCCGGATACTGCACCGCGACGAGGGGTATATCCGTGCATGTGACGCCCGTTTCCGGCGCGTGTTCCTCGATCCAGACATGCGCGCTGCCGTCGGTGACGACCGCGCCGCCCTCGCACTCGACGCGGTATGCTTCCTCGTGCCAGCCCTGTTGCCGCCCCGCCGCGACGAGCGATCCCTCGTACTGCGCCATCGTGCCGTTCGTCATGCGCAGGGTATAGAGGCCGATGCATTCGCCCGCGAAACTGTCCGCCCCCTCCGGGCGCCAGTCTACGCCGCTGACGGTGGCGCAGTCTGCATCCGTGAGGTTGCGCAACTGGTCGAAGTGATGCACGGCCCCCTCGATCAGCAGCGTGTGCGGAATCTCGTGTCGGAACGCCGCGCCCCAGGAGAGTGGGCGGCGGTAATCCTGCGCATACCGCCCGACCGCGTACCGGACGCGCCCAAGCCGCCCTGCAGCGAGCACCGATTTGAGCGTGAGGATGTTCGCGTTGTAGCGGTAGTTCTGGATAATTTGCATCCGCGTGCCCGTGCGACGCGCGGAGCGGTAAACGTCCACCGCCGCTTCCCAGGTGTCCGCGATTGGTTTCTCAGAGAGGATCGCCAGCCCCGCCGCCATCGCGTCGAGCGCGACGGCACGATGGATGGCGGGCGGTACGGTAATGATGCAGCAATCCGCGCCGAGACGGCCCGCCGCCGCGAATGCCTCCTCCATCGCCGCGAAGCGGGCGTCGGCAGGCAGTCTAAGCGCATCGCCCGCAGCCTCGCGCGCCGCCGCGACCACGTCTACGACCGCCACCACGGTCAGGCGATCCGCGAATGGGGGCAGGAATCGCCCGATCCATGCCCGCGCGATGCCGCCCGTGCCCACCATGATCGCCCGATGCTTCTCCGGCATAGCCCCCTCCTTCTCCCTGTTGCGTACATTCCGCACGCCTCGTACTCAATAATTGCCGCCTGTTTGTTATACTACGCGTATTCGCCCGCGTGCGGTTCTTTAGTGAGTGGGGCTGATTGAGCCGGGAGGCCGTGCCGATGCCTGAGTATCCGGGAATGTCATGGCCACTACCTATCGCCGGCACGCCGGGAAGAGACGATGCGCCTGTATCTCAGGACGCACTGCGCCGGTTGCGGGAGCAGCGCGCCGCCACCGCGCAGGGAATCGCGGAGTACCTGTACCGCATGGTGATGAGCGGGCAGGTACGCGATCCGGCGGTAGTTGCCGCCTGTCACCCCCTCTATGAGGTGGAGCAGCAGATTTTGCGAATGGAAGCGGCCCTCGGCACTTCCGGCTCAGGGGCGCCATCGGTCGTGGGTAATCGTGGTGAGGGCGTACTGCCGACCCCGCCGGGGCAATATTCGGTGTGGCAGTCCGAGCCGACCGGCGGTTCCGTATCGCCCGGTCGCTCCGCAAGTGCCTCGAGCGATTCCCAACCCACACAATCCGCGCGGGGGACGCACGTCGCCGACCGGGTATGCAGCCACTGCCGTATGCCCCTGAAGGCAACGGACCGTGCGTGCCCCGTTTGTGGGCGAGACACCGCCGATGCGGTCTCGCTTGCCTCCGTGTCTGCCACGGCGAAAGCGGTGGCCTCGCCCAGCCACTGCCACCGTTGCAGCACCATGCTGCGCCCACAAGACCGGGTATGCCCCGTCTGCGGCAGCGCGCAAACCGCGCCGTAACCCGCGCTTTTATGGTACATCAAGGTGCTGGCGGCCCCGTGATGCATTTACGGGGCCGTGCTGTCGCCGGGAGTGAGGGAAAGCTGCTTCATCACCCCGCCCCGGTTGACCGTGAGCATCGCGCTTTGCTGTGCCACGAGCGCCGGTACCAGGTCGTTCAGCGGGTTCGCTTCGGTGATCGCGGTGCTGTTCACAGCGGTAATGACATCGCCGGGAAGTAGGCCCGCTTTGTCCGCCGGGCCGTCTTTTACCACGGCGTCCACATACGCGCCCGCGTGTACGCCGATGCCAAGCGCCACCGCGCGCGCCGGGGTAAGGATTTCGGTGGTTGCGCCGAGGTCCGGGCGCGCGACTTTGCCATCCTGTGCGAGCATTAGGATCACGCGCTGCACGGTGTTGCTCGGCACCGCGAAGGCGACACGGTACGTGTCGTTGTCATTGTGGAGGTTGAACGTGAGGATGCCTACCACGTTACCATAGACATCAACGAGCGGGCCACCGTGAACACCGCTACTCGCGGACACGCTCGTTTGTATCAATCCACCCCGCTCACCGACCGCGCGGTTCGTGCCCGATACAATACCGCGCGTCACGGTGAAGGCGAACTCCAGGGGCGCGCCAATCGCGATCACGGGTTGCCCCGTGGCGACGTGCGCTGAATCTCCGAACGTGGCGGTGGCAGGAACGGCACTCGGGTCAATCTTGACCACGGCGAGGTCGGTCACGTCATCACGCCCAAGCACCTTGCCCGTCACCTGGGTACTGTTGGGGAAAACGACATCTACCTGTGCGACGAGAGCGCCCCCTTGTGGGTTGACGACGACCCGCCCCACCGTGACGATGTACCCCTGTGGGTCGTAAATCGTGCCACTGGCGATGCCCGCCGCGTGCGATTGCGGTTGCCGCTGGAGGGGATTGGAGATCATCACCACGGCGGGGCTAACCTGTGCGTAGAGCGGGGCGGCATCGGGGATCGGCGTCGGTGGAGCGGTCACTGCCGGGGGCACCATCCCAACGGTGACACCGGCGGCGACGGTGCCGGTGACGGGAGGCACGGCGCTCGCACTCGCGCTGTCGCCGGGAGCCGGGGCGGATGTGCCACGGGGATTGCCTGCTGCGGCGGTCGCGGTCAGCGCGAAGGCAACCACGGTTTCCGGCGATTGCGCTCCTGCTTCCCCACTCGTCGGGCCGGCCGTCGCGGCAAAGCGGGAAACGTGGAACGCACCGGCAGCCACCGGTTCACTATGCGCGGGCACATGCACCAGGGCGAGCGCGAGCGCCGCCCCCACGAGGCACAGCGAAACAACGGCCATGAGGCCGCCGGAAAAGCGAGTGCGACGCATGTTGGCGATCCTCCAGATGAAGGGGGGAGAAACGAGAGGCGGCTTGGCCGTTGGCTCCGGTTGTGTGGCAGGTGGGTGCGGCTTCCTGTTTGTCCGTTTGTCCATCACCACCGACCGCCCCGCGATCTCGTCTGCCGTGTATCATGCATGATATGCCTGAACCCCGTCTGAGACTTCCCTGAGCATTGGCTGAAAGCGTGCGCGGTGTGCGTAAACACACTACGACGGCAGGATACCGCAAATCTCGCACCGCGATATGGAAAAGCGGCAATACGACCAGTATACATAATACCACGACCTGCCGCCAGCGGCCCAGAATCCTCCTAACCCTCGGCCCCTTCCCTCGACGGGAAGGGGAGTGTGCCTCTGAAAGACCGAGATGTATGAGGAAGATCGTAACTTCGCTATGTCTCACTCCCCTTCCCTTCGAGGGAAGGGGCCGGGGGTTAGGAGGATTCGCCCCCGCACGCATCCACCCTGCCAGTGACGATACACTGGCGGCACGAGCAATGCATCGTGCGGTGGGGGGAAATACCCCGGTGGGAAATCCGTTTCCCCGAAGGGTGACACGGATTGCGCCGCGCCAATGACTGGTGCGGGAAGGCCGGTCTGACGTGCGGTACTATTCCGTATGGGCGGGCCGGGATAGATGGAGGAATAACATGGATGGGCTAGTCTTTGCCGCGATTGCACCTCACGGTGGCATTACCATTGCGGAAGCGTGCGCGCCGGATGAACGTGGCGTTGCCGCCGCAACGCGCGCGGGCATGGAAGCGATGAGCGCGCACTTTGTCGCCGCACGCCCGGAAGTGGCGATCCTGCTGACGCCCCACAACGTGCATCTGTCGGGTGCGATGGCGGTGATCGGCGCGGGGGCCATCGCGGGGGCGCTCGCAGGGGCCGCGCAACCAATCACGCTGCGCGGGCCGATTGACCGTGTGCTCACCTATGCCCTGCGCGAAGCCCTCGTTGCGGGCGGTGTGCCGACAGTGGAAGTGAGCTATGGAGGTAACGACGCGGCATCGGCGACGATGCCGATGGATTGGGCGACGCTCGTGCCGTACTGGTTTCTCGGCGGGCGCACCAGCCCGCAGATACCGCTCGTCGTTGTTGCCCCGGCGCGCGATCTCTCGGAGGAGCAGCATATCCGGGCCGGACGGATCATCGCGGCGACCGCGCGTGATTCCGGCAAGCGCGTGGCGCTGATTGCCAGCGCGGACAACGCGCACACGCACGATGCGGACGGACCGTACGGCTTCAGCCCGATAGCGGCGGAGTACGACCGCGCGATTGTGAAGGCGGTGCGCGACAATTTCCTGCCGGAGGTGCGCAATATCGAACCGGCGCTCGTCGCGGACGCCAAAGCGGATAGCTGGTGGCAACTGCTCATGCTTTCCGGCGCGCTTGAGGGCACGGCGTGGGACAGCGAATTGCTTTCGTACGAAGCGCCGACCTACTTCGGTATGCTCTGCGCCGCGTACACCCCTTCGGTCGTGCTCGCAAACGCCTGATCGGAAGTATTCTCGGTCATGGCATTGGAAACGCAGTGCGCCACAGGAAACGCGGGCCGGTATGACAAGCGACAGACGGTTGTGAGATTCGCGTAAGGTCTGCCGCGTATACTTTCAACTATGGCAGGAATGCCGCGCGGTGGTATCATATGGGAAGCGCACGCGCGATTACTGCACATTGAAAGGACAACACATTATGACAGAAACTGCGACGTTTGCCGCCGGGTGCTTCTGGGGCGTTGAATCGGCGTTCCGGGAAGTTCCGGGCGTGCTGGATGCCACCGTGGGCTACGCGGGTGGCCAGACTGAGGAACCGACGTACCGCCAGGTCTGCACGGGGCGCACGGGACATGCCGAGTCCGTGCTCGTAGAGTACGACCCCGCGCGCGTCTCGTACGAAGACTTGCTGAAGGTCTTTTTTGAAAACCACGACCCGACCCAGAAAAACCGCCAGGGGCCGGATGTCGGCACGCAGTACCGCTCCGCGATTTTCACCCACTCGCCGGAGCAGGAGCAGGCCGCCCACGCGACGGTGACGAAGCTGACGGAAACCGGGCGTTTCCGCCGCCTGATTGCCACCGAGATCGTGCCCGCCACGACCTTCTGGCGCGCGGAAGACTACCACCAGCGGTACTTCGAGAAGCACGGCATCGCCGCCTGCCACGTCTAGAAGCCGGTAGTATATAGTACGCAGTAGGTAGCCGGTCGGGAAACGCATCGCGCCGCGAGGGAAACATTGCTCTCGTGGTGCTTTTGCCTTTGCCACGGACCGCGTGGACGTGTGAAGCCTATCTCCGGTCTAACTCTTCCAGTACGGGCGCAAACGCTTCGATCCCGGCGAGGTCGTTCGGGACGAGCCAGACCTGCATGTGCGTAACGCCACCCTGGGCGTAGGTGCGAAAGGCGTCCGCGATTTCCACCGGGGTGCCCGTCAGTGGTTCGACGCCGCCCGCGACTTCCTGACCAAGCAGGGCGACGCGCACTGCAACGGTGCGATCCAGGGTGCCGGGGTCCCGGCCCTGCGCGGTGCAGGCCGCGTCAATCGCCGCGCGCAATGGCGGCAGCACGTCGGGCCAGCTTCGCCCATAGCCGAGCCAGCCGTTCCAGAGGTCGGCGTATTGCGCAGTCAGACGCAGCATGCGCTTGCCCGTCGCCAGGGTGCCGATCAGGATCGGGGGGCCATTGGGCCGGGGGCCGCGTGGTTCGAGCGTGAGTTCGTTCACCTCGTAGTACGTGCCGTGGAAGTCGCAGTACCCGGTCCGCAGCAGGGTCGTGATGATCTGCAACGCCTCCTCAAAGCGGCTGACCGCGTGGTCGAACGGCAAGCCGAATGCGTGGTGCTCATACGCTACGTCGCCGGAACCGAGACCTAAGATCAGTCGCCCGCCGCTGACCGCGTCCAGGGTTTCCGCCATTTTGGCGACCAACGCGGGGTTACGGAACCCTGTGCAAGTGACGAGCGTGCCAATCTCGACGCGCGGTACCGCCATTGCGAGCGCGGTCAGCAGCGTCCAGGTCTCCCACACACCGGCGGGCGGCTGCAACTCGACTTCCGGCGGTACGGGCTTGCCCGCCGTGATCCACAATTCGGAGCGCTTCATGTAGAGGTGATCCGGGAGCCAGAGCGAGTCGAACCCGACTGCCTCCGCCCGCCGCGCCATTGCCAGCGTATCTGCCCAGGAATACGCGTTGGGGACGTGCAGCCCGATCTTCAGCGGTCGCGTGCGTGCGGACATTTGCCCTCGTCCTTTCACCGGTTCCTGCCCGGTTATTGATCGGTAGCGCGTCGGTGAGCAGGAGACCTACTCTGTGGGGTATACACCGCGATGCGGCCGGCCCCCATTTGTGCGCCCTTGCCGACGCCGAGCGCCTGCCCCCAGTGTAGGGCGGGCACAATCGCCGCCAGATCGTCTGCCGTGCCGTCCAGGGTGATCGTGCCAGAAAGACCGCCATCCTTCAAGCCACCCGTCCACTGCGTCTCGTCCCGCGCGATGCGCACGCGCGCCGCTGCCGCGATTGCCACGCCGAGGGCTGCGCCCCGGAGCGATGGGGGCACGACGACGTGCAGGCCCGTGCAAAGGGTCTCGACACGCTCCCCGATGCGCCGCAGGAGGAGCGGGAGGTCGGGCATCCGTCGCGTCTCCCCCGCAATCACGAGCCGTGTCGGGGTGAGAAAGGCCACGACTGCCGGATTCGCGCCGGTATCCGCCGCTTGCCCATCTTCCTCGTACCAGAATGGCGGGGCAGGATCGGCCTCGTCATCGGGGGCGAACGGCTGCGTGTCACCCGTCACGGGGTGCAACCACGCTGCCCGGCCCACGGAAAGCGCGCCCCGGCGAACCCCGCCTGCCACTGGTACGGGCGTGCCGAACCCCCATTCCGCCAGTTGCCGCGCCGCCTGCACATACGCCGCTGCGAATCGGCCCCAGAGCGTGGGAAACGTGCGGTCCTGAATGACCGTCATACCGTGCGTCACCTGCGTGCCCACGGGTATCGTTCCCGCAGGCAGCGTGGGCAAGGTGGGCAGGGTGAGTAAGGCGGGCACCCAGGGGCGGAGATAAACGCCCGGTTGCCGTCGCGTGGGATCGGTTGGGGCGATCAGGGGCCAGACGCCGCAGCGTGGCAGCAAGGCGCAATTGAGGCACTGCCCCTGATGCGCCCGGTCACGCAGGCAGCCGCGCTTCAGCATTGCCTCGCGCACGGCGGGCAACCACGCCTCGCCCGCGTTCCCGGCGAGGCGCATCGGGCGCGTCACCGTGGCATGAACGGTGATGCTCACGACGCGCAACGGGTGCGTTGGTTCCGGCGACGCGCGACGGGGGCGGGGCACGAATGGCGTGGTCATGGGCGCATCGCCGCGATCTCTCCACGATACACGGGCATAGGTTCACGCCAACGGCGACGTACCGGCAAGGCGGGCAGGCGGGCATCTATCGCGTACGCACATCGCGCCGCGACGCACACACAAACCGCGCTCGCCAGAATATCTACCACGTAATGCTCGGCGAGGTATACGAGCGCGAGGCCCATGAGCAGGGAATACGCGAGGCCGAGCAGGCCGAGGCGGCGCGAGGCGGGCCAGAACATGACCACCATCAGACAGGGGTACGCCGCGTGCAGCGACGGCATTGCCGCCACGTCATTCGTGCTGCCAATGGCCGCGTAAATGTCCCCAAAGAGGCCCCGGTTGAGCGCGGTCGCCATGTCCACCATCGGGCGTGCAAGGGGCGGCAGATACCCTTCACGGGCGGCGAGCCACGGGGGCGTCGCGGGGCAGAGGAAGTACCCGGCCAGCACGAGCGTCGTGAGCGCGACGAATGCGAGGTAGTACCGCCGAAAAAGCGCGGGCCGTGTGAGCCACAACGCAAACAGGGTGGCGATGGGCGCAACGAAGTGGCTCCAGTGAAGCGCGACGGCGAGGTAATCATACGGGCGATACTGCCCGCGCGCGAGCAGGTGTGTTTGTAGCCAGACGGTCGGCACGGCGCCACCGAACAGCGCCCGGTCCAGATGCAGGAGCGCCGTGTGGTGAATGGGAATCACGGTTTTGTCCGCGCGGCCGCGTAACTGCGCGAAGGCGTCGAGAAAAACGGCGAGCGGCACCCAGGCCGTGATGCCCTCACGGAACCGCCGTGCGACCATTGCCATCAATGCAACGGGTACGAACACGAGCAGCGACGCCATGTTGTGCCGGAAAAGCGAGAACACGGCGAAGTACAGCGCGCCACCCGCCGCGATGGCGTACGGCGCGACCTCGCCCGGCCATACCGCCACAAACCAGGCTCCGATGCGATTCCCATATCCCATCTGTGTACCGATCGTCACTGCGTCCTCCGCCCTCCGCGCGTGCCCCCGTTCGCACGCACTCTACCATATGCCCCGGCGCCTACTCCGTGCGAAACACGGCGCATAGCGGAAAGAATCGTGGTGCGCGTCACACGCGGGTCGGACGGACGTTAAAATAATCGAAGAGCAACGTTTCGATTGGTGGTAAAATTCATGCGGGGTCGGGAGAGACGGATTCTGTGGCTTGTGAATTATGTTTAGTTGTGGCACGATGCGCGGCGGGGTCGCGCCACCGGGCGTCAATAGATGCGGAGAAGCGAGATGAAGAGACGGCGAATGCGGGCAGGCGCGACAAGGGGACGGGGACGGACCACGGGAACATTGGCATTGGCACTCGTGCTGCTGCTGCTGAATACGCTCGGCGTGGCAGCGACACCGGGTATTCCCACGCCAACCGGGAACGTGCCCGTGTTTGCGGCGGGGGGAAGCGGCTCGAAATTCGGTCTGGTGACACATATCGCCACGCGATTCGGGCAGTACGGCCAGCAGGGCGGGCCGATTGATCTGGCAGCGGGCACGGGCGCGGGCTGGATTCGCGAGGAAATCCGCTGGGACTGGATCGAGCACCCACTGGGTAAGTACGACTGGGGCTTCACCGACGAAATGGTGACGAAGTCTCGCGGGCGGGGCTTGGAGATTCTCGGCCTGCTAGGCTACAACAACACCGCGCAAAAAGCGGGCGTGATCAGTTACGAGATGCCGGACATCGGCCTGTGGAAGCGGTACGTCGCGGCGGTAGTCGGCCACTACAAGGGGCAGATTCACACCTGGGAGGTGTGGAACGAGCCGGACGTGCCGTACTTCTGGAAGGGGTCCGTGGCAGACTACGTCAACTTCCTGCGGGAGACGTACAACACGATCAAGGCCGTAGACCCGAACGCGACGGTGATGAACGGCGCGTGTTCGGACCTGAGCATGGGCTGGTTCACCGACTTTGTCAATCAGGGTGGGACACAATACACGGATGTACTGGCCTTTCACCCCTATGCGAAGCAAAGCAGCATTGACAACGGGCAGTATGAATCGCTGGATCTCGCCAAATTGCGCGATATCCAGGCAACAGTCGGCAAGCCCTGGTGGTTCACGGAGATTGGCTGGGCAAGCTCCCCCGTGGCTACCGACTATGGCGGCGGCGTGGGGAGCGAGCAGGCACAGGCGAGTTACATGGTGCGCCAGTACACCGAAACGCTCAGTTTCAGCGGCCTGAATGTGGAGCATATTTTCTGGTACAACTTCCATAACGACGGGACAAACCCGAACGCGCCCGAAAACAACTACGGCCTGGTTCGCAACGACTGGCGCACTCCGAAGTATGCCTACGGCGCGTACCGGCAAATGACGCTGCACCTCACAGGCGCGGTGCCTCAAGGGCGGCTCGACAGTGGGGCGGGGCCTGCCTACCGCTTCACGCGCGACGGGACAACGGTGGATGTGGTCTGGGGCAACGGCCACGCGACCCTGCCGACGAGCGCGAGTGTGGTGCAGGCGTACGACCTCGTGGGCAACAAGCTCCCGACGTCCGTGGCAAACGGGCAGATCGGTATAGACCTGAACGACGCTCCGGTGTTCGTGGAGCACACGGGCGATCCAATCACCTTTCCCGCCCCTGTCGCCTCTCCCGTCGGCATACCAATGAGTACCCCTGTGCCCCCCACCGTTCCGCCGTCCCAACCCGCGCTGATGCCTGCCTACTGGCCGGGTTATCCCGCGCCGTACGTACCCGGCTGATGCGGGGTGTTGGTACGGCTCGCGTGTGTGACGAGATGCGCCACGGGAACCGATTTGCGGCGTGAGGCAATGGGCCGACGGCATGACGGCGTATTGTCGCGGTATCGAACGTGCGACAGAGCTTCTTCAATTTGATGCCGCACCCACTGCGCCGCTTTTGTGCCCCGATCAATCCGCGCGGCGCAGGCATGGCGATACCGATGCATGGGCAGGGAAGGAATGGAGACGTGCCAGTGATCCTCGTCGTGGACGACGAAGAACCCGTCGTGGGCCTCCTCACAGATGTGCTCGAAGACCAGGGGTATACGGTGATCGCGGCGCATAACGGGCGCGTGGCTCTGCAACTGGCGCAGGAACGGCACCCGGACCTCGTGATCTCCGATGTGATGATGCCCTTTGTGGATGGCATTGAACTGACGCGGCGCCTGCGCGCCGGGAACGGCACGCGAGACATACCTGTGATCCTGATGAGCGCCGCGATGTCGCCCGATCTCGTGGCCTGCGGCGCGAACGATTTCGTGGGCAAACCCTTCGCCATTGACCGGATTGACAACCTTGTCGCGCGCTATGTGGGGGCCGGGAGGCCGTAAGCAGGCGGTTCGCGATCGGTTACGTCATTGGTGACGCGCCGTATTGTCCGGGCGATGGGGAAACAGCGTCGCCTCCGTTGTCGCCTCGCTGCCGGCGTTTCTTGCGTATGTCTACACGCTTTTCTGGCGCGTCCGCATCCTTTCGCGCGCTTGTTCGTTCTAGTACGTGGGTGCGGCATGGCTCCACTTGGAGAGAGAAAGGCAAGGGTTTCCGAATGCGGCATGGAGTCTGGAAAGCATTTTTGCTCGTCGGGTTGCTCGCGGGCGTGTTTGCGATGAGTACGGCACAAGCGGCAATGCCGTACATGGACCCGCAAGGGCGGTTTTCGTTCACGATCCCCGATGGCTACGCGCAAGAAACAATGTCGCCGCAAGCGCCTGCCGGCGTGACGGTTGCCATCTTCTCTACACAGGCGCTCCCAGGGGCGCGGTTCACCCTGACCACCGTGGACGATCCGGCGAACACGCAAACGACGGTGGATGTGCTCACGGCGCAAACGCTTCAGCAACTCACACAGGGAATCAACATCCCGGATATTGAAGTATCAACCCAGGGTATCTTTCCGCTCAGGGTCGGAAGCGCCGACGCACGCGAGTACGTCTTCCGGGGCACCGTGCCGGGCACGACCACGAAGGTGCGCGGCGCGATGGTTGTCGCGCTCAAGGGCACCGTAGCATACTCCATTCTCTTCACGTCACTGGACGGCGACTTTAACACGATGGCGGACCAATGCACGCCGGTGCTCGCAACCTTCGCCTTTGCCGGGGAACAAGCGTCCGGAACCGGCGCAATCGTGTTGCCGGCCGGCCCGACCGCGACACCAAAGAACATCGCGGGCGCGGGCTAAGTCACCGAAGCTGATTGCCGAAGACGAGACCGCTTCCAAAGCCAGGGCAGTATAGTAATCCCGCAGGGCAGGGGAAATTTCCCCTGCCCTTTCTCGATCTCCTAGAGCGGGCTGCAAAAAGGTAGAGCCTATGCGATGCTCGGCGGATGAGTGAAGCAATCAGTGCCGACCTGCGCGAACGGATCGTCCATGCAGTGGAGCAGGAGGGCATGAGCCAATTGGCTGCGGTCCGCCGCTTTGCCGTCAGCCTTGCCAGTGTAAAGCGATGCCGCGTCCAATTACGTACCACCGGCGACCTTCTCCCGCGCACCTCGTCTCGTCGTTCCCCCACGATTCCCCATCGGTGGCGTGATGCGGTGCTTTCCTCATTGCCGGGGGAACACAGGCAACGGAATCCGTCTTGCCTCGTGATGCGTGGTCGCTGCCACTCGATACGGTGCAGACGCTGCCGTGGTCAGAGCAGGGGGAACAATCTCTGGGACGCAGTCAACGCTGCTCGGGCACCCACGTTCTCACCCTCCCGCGCTTCCCCCCTAATATACGAGGGCACCCGTTTGCTTTTTCGTGCATCCCTTACCAAAGGATGCGCGAAGCTCGGTATCATGACTGTGTCCTCCGGCAGGTAGGCATGGTTTCAGCACCCACACCCTATCCTGTCGGCGGACTCCCTACTCGCACATGACCCGAATATCTCCTCACAATTCAATTCAAAGTCGCGCAGACAAGCAGGAAAACTAGGACTTACGCAGTTGAGGGATGAGGCAGGGATCGGGTAGGGTACGGGCATGAACGCACCCCGGTGTTTGGATGAAGACTACATCCAGTTTCTGATCGCCGCGCCGCGCGCGGTGAGCGCGACCGAAGCGGCACGGGTGGAGCCACGCCATCCCGACGCGCCCGCCCACGATGCCTTCACGCGGCTGTTGCACCGTCTCGAACCTGACCCCGCCACCCTGTGGCACGAGGTGGCGGGGCAGGTGACGCGGACACGGGGGGTGCTGGTGGTGGACGATTCCACGCTCGACAAGCCGTACGCGCACAAGGTTGACCTGGTACATCGGCACTGGTCGGGCAAGCATCACGCGGTGGTAGACGGCATTAACCTGATCACGATGGTCTGGACAGACGGTGACGCCACCGTGCCCTGTGACTGGCGGGTGTTCGACAAGCCGCATGACGGCATCACCAAGAACGAACACCTCGCGGCGATGCTGCTGACGGCGAAGCAACGCGCGTTCACCCCCGAATGCGTGTTATCCGACAGTTGGTACGCCTCGATTGACAACCTGCGGTTGGTACGCGACTGCGGCTGGCGCTGGCTGACCCAACTGAAAAGCAACCGATACGTCAATGTGGAGCGGACAGGGCATCGCCCGGTAGTGGAGTGTGCGATTGCCGAGACGGGCACGGAGGTGTGGCTCAAGGACTATGGATTGATCCGTGTGTTCCGCATCCTCACCCCACACGGTGAGACGGAGTACTGGGCCACGAATGATCTGGGGATGGGCGAGATGGAGCGGCTGAAATATGGGCAGTTGCGTTGGAGCATCGAGGTCTACCACCGCACGCTGAAGCGGGCGTGCCATGTGGAGCATGCGATGGTGCGGGCAGGACGGGCGCAATGGAACCACATTGGTCTGGCGATTCGTGCCTTTGTCTGTTTCGAGCGGCACCGGGTAAAGACGGGCGTGAGTTGGTACCGGGTCAAGCAGGCAATTCTTCGTCCCGCGATCCGTGCGTATCTCACCCATCCCTGGCCTGCCTTTACCCCATCTGCGTAAGTCCTATCTATTGACGCGGTGATTACGTCACCACCGTATCTGACCATCCAAGTTAGACGATAAAGATTGACTGGATAAGCGTTATCGCTTGTCATTGAGTTGTCAGCATGGACTGACACAGCGATGCCCCGAAAGTGTGGCAACACTCCGGGGCGCGACACGAGGAATGGGACCGTGACCAGTCTCCCATCCGGCATCTCTCCCTGCGCACCGTACGTACTCAGTCCGCCACCCCTTCCCTACCGGATCGCCCGTACTTACGCCCTACCAAACATGCTCTTACAGGCCTTGGGGGGAATAGGAGCCGGTAGGCGCACACACCCGTCGGGTTGCGGTCATTTCTTTAGTGGTAGCGACATGGTGCGGCTTTGGGTATGCAGGCCGAGGTGTTCGTAAAAGGCGATGGCGTCGCCGTTGAACTCCCAGACGTTGAGGCGCAACTCGTCGGCGCCCTGCTCCTTCGCCCAAGCGATGGCGGTCTCCACAAGGGCACGCCCGATGCCACGCCCGCGCGCCTCCCGCGCGACGCCAATCTGCTCGATATGCCCGATCAGTCGCCGCGTCGGCCCGTCACCGGCGCGCGACTGCTCGGTTTCGACCACGAGGTACCCCACGATCTCCCCCGCCTGCTCCGCGACGTACACCGCGCCCGTGATGTTTTTCAGCAGATAGGCGTAGTAGTTCTCCGGCATTGCCGCGCTGCCACTGCGGAAGACCGCCGGCACGGCGGCGGCGTGCATTTCATGCACCGCGTTGGCGATCACACTGAGGGCATCATAGTCGTCGGGCGTCGCGGGGCGGATAGCCAGGGCCACGGGCAGGGGCATGGAAACTCCTTTCGTACCGGGCCAGTATACGCGGTGGTATGCTGAAAAGCGTTGGGGGTCAGGTTCCAGGCTGGGAGGATAGCGTTGTGCCGCAAATCTCGCGTTCCGAACCGCGCATCGCACCCGCCACGGTCGCCGTTCCGGACACCGCCGACCTTCCCGATGCGCGCCAGTGGCTGACCCTCGCGGTAGTGCTCGCGGCGCCGCTGATGGCGATCTTTGATCAGTTCGTGGTGAATGTCGCCATCCCGACGATGCAGCGGGACTTGCATGCGAGCTTTGGCGCGATCCAGTTCGTGATCGCGGGCTACGCCCTCGCGTACGCGGTGCTGCTCATCACGGGTGGGCGGCTGGGCGATATTTTCGGGCGCAAGCGGCTGTTTCTGATCGGTATGACGGGGTTTACGCTCGCGTCCGCGCTCTGCGGCCTCGCGCCAACGCCGACCGCGCTGATCGGCTTTCGCGTGCTTCAGGGCGCGGCGGCGGCGATGATGAGCCCGCAGGTGCTGGCGATCATTCAGGTGACCTTCACGGAGAAGGACCGTGCCAAGGCGTTCGGCGCGTACGGGGCCGTTCTCGGTGTTTCCGGCGTGCTTGGGCAGGTGCTTGGCGGTTTGCTCATCCAGGCGGATGTGTGGGGTCTGGGGTGGCGTACGGTGTTTCTCGTCAATGTGCCGGTGGGCCTGATCGCGGTACCGACCGCGTTCGTGCTGCTCGCGGAAGCACGCGCGCCGCTCGCGCGGCGGCTCGACATCGGCGGGGTGCTGATCGTCTCGGCAAGCGTGCTGGCGCTCGCCTACCCGCTCGTTGCGGGGCGAGACGCGGGGTGGCCGCCGTGGACATGGCCCTGTCTGGCGGCGAGCGTGCCGCTGCTATACGTGTTCGTGTGTTTCGAGCGCGCACAGGCCACGCGGGGGGGATCGCCACTGGTGGACCTGACGCTTTTCGGGGATCGGGCCTTCCGCATCGGGTTGGTGGTGCTCCTGATTTACGGTGCCACGAGCGCGGGCTACTTCCTGATCCTCGCGCTACATTTGCAGATCGGGTTGCACTTCTCGCCGCTGGCGGCGGGCGCGACGTTCGTGCCGGATGCGGTGGCGTTTTTTATCGCGGCGAGTTGGAGTTCGCGGCTTGTCCCCCGTTTGGGCGTCCGGTTGCTCAACATCGGGTTCGCGTTGAAATGCATCGGCCTCACTGCCGTGATTCTGACGGCGCGGCATCTTGGGCCGACGCTCCACGGGCAAGACCTCGCACCGGCGTTATTCGTGCAGGGCTTCGGCTCCGGGTTCATCTCCGCGCCGCTGATTGGGTTTATCCTTGCGGGCACGCGCAACGCGAACGTCGGTTCCGCGTCGGGGGTGCTGACGACCGTGCAGCAGATCGCGGGGGCCATCGGTGTCGCGGTGATCGGCATCCTCTTTTTCGGCTTGCTTGCCGGTGGGGCGGATAGCGTGGCTGCACGGGCGACCCCCGCTGTTCAGGCACACCTCGGCAGTGCGATTCCAGACACCGCCGTTGCGGACACCGTGACCGACTTCCGCGCGTGCGTGCATGACCGCGCGGCGGCGCGTGACCCGGCGGTTGCCCCCGCGAGTTGTGCCCGCCCGGACCTCGCACCGGCGGAGCCGGTGGCCCGGACTGCGCTGGCGGACGACGTGAACACGGCGATGGCGAACATCTACACGAATGCCTTCACGACCGCGCTCGCGTGCATCGTCGGTGCGCTTGCGGTGGCATTCGGCGTGATCTTTCTCTTGCCCACGACACGCGCGGCGTAAGGCAGCACGCCGCGTGCTGCGCCCGTGGCGAACCTTCAACGCTCGCCGTCTACCATGTCGGGCTTGAACTCTGTGAGGGAGTGCAGCACGAGATCGGCGCGTGCGAGGCTGGTCGCGGCGGGCGGAAAGTCCGCGTTCGGCACGGCGATCACGCGCAAGCCCGCGTTTTTCGCCGCCACGCGCAAGCCCGCGTTTTTCGCCGCGAGAATGCCGTTGCCGCTGTCCTCGAAGCCGGTCGCCTCCGCCGGTGGCACGCCGAGCCGCTCACAGGCGAGCAGGTAGACATCGGGCGCGGGCTTGCCCTGGCGTACTTCATCGGATGACGCGGTGGCGTGAAAGTATTGATCCAGCCCCAGTTGCGCGATCACGAAGCCGATCAGCACCGCCGGTGACGACGAGGCAATTGCCAGTGGGTAGTGCGCCGCGAGCGTGCGCACCGTTTCGATGGCCCCCGGCATCACGACCATGTGTTCCCGGTACCGCTCCATGCGCCGCTCGATCACCGTTGCGCCGATTGCCGCGTCCGGCAATGGCAACGCGAACTGCTCGCGCAGGTAGGCCGACCACTGCGCGGTGTTCATGCCGAGCATCGCCCGCGCGTGGTCGTCGCTCAACGTGCCGCCGTGTTCCGCGACGAATTGCCGCCGCACGAGGTCCCAATCCCCCTCCGAATCCACAAGTAGGCCGTCCATATCGAACACAATGCCGCGTATCGTTACCATCCGTCTGCCCCCTTCGTGTGTTGCCGCATCACGGCTACAATAGCAGGAGCAATGGAACCACAAAGACACAGGGAGAGGCATTGGGGTGATGGACAACGGCGCACGCGGTGCTGACGTTGTTCCAATAGCTGCGCGTTGCAACGTTCACTATGTGGAATCTCGAGGCTCCGCTGGCTCAATTGCCCAGTTAGATCCCGCTAAGAACTTCAAGTACTCGGAGAATTTTTGAAACACCCATTTCTCTGGACGACTTATGTCGCCGTGCGCATGAGGAGCAAGGTGCATATCAGCATGGGCAGCGACTCCGGGTAAGGGACTACTAGATACTTCACCGCTGAAATCAATTTGGTCACGAAGCTTTTGAAACTCGCGTACCTGTCCAGTGGTCAGAATTACAACCCCGTCTGTTTCGTCTTCTATAAGGTCATGCGCGCCGTTGTTACAATACGCTGCACGGTTGACTGAAATCTCGCAGCTTGGATGCTGAAACGCTACCTGCGTAACTCGCAGTCTGTCACCTTCTCGCACGTATTGTGGTTGTTTGCTGGGATCCGTGCGTTGCTTGATGCGTCTAAAGACTGTTTCTGCATTATCAACATTTTCGGGAGGGGTCTGCATGGGGCCATTTAAGCGGTGAACCACGACCAAAACTCCCGTTTCTTTTCTTCAGAGGTTGCGTCGCCATCAACCATCCGAACCGAATCACCGTCTTTCCATGTCTGAATATATTCTGCTTCACCCTCCGAGACATAAATCGAGAGTTGTTTATTGTCACTCCACCACTCAAAGGCTATATCGCCAAATGGAGTCGCTGAAATGTGAGGAGCAATCCACCTCGTGCGTTCGCGCTCTGCCAATCGTGCGAGGGCGATCAGTTCGGTTTGTGCTGTGCGGATGGTTGTTAAGGAGGGACGTTCACCGAGTTCATCGTCCCACATTATATCGACATGCTCATACCTTGCGATTTCAGCATGCAATACCTCAATTTGCGGTCGCTGAACCGCGACTGACGATTCAACACTGACAGTGTTATCCATGCCTCCAGTATACGACATGTCGATTATTCGTGTTTCTGAGGGAACGACATCTCGCGTTCTAAGAGAATTAGCGTACGTTGTGATTTCGTCTAATCTCTGAAACCGTACGGTTTGCTGTTGGCTAATTGAAAATGACCGAACCCCCATCGATGTTTTCCATCGCAACGGAGGCACGGCAAATTGGCGCTGTTTTTCCAATAATGCTTCAGGTGGTAAATTCGACCATCCATATTCCGGGTTTTGTGTGACGGGAGTGGTGACCATTCAACTAACCTCCTCTCGAGATGAATACTCTTCGCCTAGCAACCGTCGTTCCTCTTCTGCCTCAGCAAGAGTTTGAAGATGCACTTTGTATTCCACAGATGCAACAATGCTTTCGTCAACGTAAACTTGAAATAGATATAGTCCCGCACTTCGAAAAATCACGAGATTATGACTCATAATTGCGCTATGCACTATGCCAGTTTCTCTTTCGGGTATAGAACTATTGAAGGCTGATCTCGTTTCCTGAAGGAACTGTTTGCCATCAGGGTCAATGGGCCGAATGATCACTACATGTTCGCGACCGAGGTCTTCTTTATCAAATATTAACGAAAGCACTAGATCAAGCCGGGGCACGCCTAGCGGCAACGTGAGCACATTAATACGACCGATCACAATGCCGATGGCTGCAATACTGCCTGATGACGTGTGAGTGGCGGCTTCAGCAAGAAACGCCAATTGCACTCTCATGTTTTCCCTCCCATCTTGCCCGACTTACACGAGCAATTACACAATTATCATGCCTTTGCTAGTTGGGGTGTTGGCGAAAGACCTCCTGACGCATTTGCGTAACATCAAAGGACGGACCTTCGTAGCCAACACCATCTACTTCAAAATGAATTCGATACGTTGCAGGTTGAGCTAGTTCTAGATTGGTTAGTGTCATAGTAACAATTTTTCGCATTTGCGGTGGAAACGGTGGGTCAATTGGCAGATCGTGCTTCATCATCTCTTCGTTATGGGGTCCGACGATCGTGAAGGTTAACGTGAGGGGTTTTCCGGCATCTTCCGGGGCGAAATAGAGCAAAACAGGGACATGATAATCTGGCAAGATTACCGGAAATTTCGATACGCCAACTGTAAATGGCCCGAATCCCTCAACGTTTAGTCGTCCATCGGGGCGGGATTCTATCTTCTCTGCAAAAAACGCGCCTTCGACTCGCATTTCCTACCCCCTGTAGTTAACTTGCACTTCACCGGCTCACGCCACCTCATTCTACCATTGCCGCCGCACGAGGTCCCAATCCCCCTCCGAATCCACGAGCAAACCGTCCATATCGAACACAATGCCGCGTACCACCACCATCGTCCGCCCCCTTCGTTCGTTACCGCATCACGGCTACAATAGCATGGGCAATGGAACCACAAAGACGCGGGGAGAGACAGGCGGTTCGTGTGAACACCGCCGGTGAGCTAATGAACGGCCAATGAACGAATACGGAGGCGAGCGATGGAGCGTGAGGAGCGGGTGGCGATTGTGACGGGGGCGGGACGGGGCATCGGGGCGGCGACGGCGACGCGGCTCGCGGCGGACGGCTACCGTGTGGTGGTCGCGGACATCAACGCGGGGGACGCCGCAATCACGGCGTCCCGCCTCGGCGCGGTCGCTTTTCCCGCCACGGTGGACGTGACGAGCGAGGCGAGCGTGCGGGCGATGGTCGCGGACGTGCTCGACCGGGTCGGGCGGATAGACGCGCTCGTGAACAACGCGGGTGTGACAGGCGATAGCGCGCCGTGCTGGGAGTTGCCCGACGGCGAGTGGGAGCGGGTGCTTTCGATAGACCTTTCCGGTGTGTACTATGGCTGTCGTGCGGTGTTGCCACACATGCGGGAGCGGGGCTGGGGCCGCATCGTCAATGTGGCGAGCATCGCGGGCAAGGAGGGCAACCCGAACGCCGTGCCCTACTCGGCGGCCAAAGCGGGCGTGATCGGCCTGACCAAGGCGGTGGCGAAAGAGGTAGCGACGACCGGCATCCTCGTCAATGCCGTGACGCCCGCCGTGATCGAAACGCCGATCCTCCAACAGATGACGGCAGCCCATGTGCAGTACATGACCGCTCGCATCCCGATGGCCCGCGTCGGGCAGCCGGAAGAGGTCGCTGCGTTGATCGCCTGGCTCTGTTCGGAGGAATGCACGTTCTCGACGGGCGCGGTGTTCGACATCTCCGGTGGCCGCGCCACGTATTGAGCGTGCGGGAATGCGGGATCTGGGTCGCGGTCGCATCGTCCCCTGGAAGCGATGATGATCCCGATTTGCCGCCGCGCGGGGAGCATTGATTGGCTCCATTGGGAAGGGTAACACCATGCAGGACGCGAACGCACTGCGCGCACGTTACGAGCGCATCATGGCGCTGTTACGCGAGGCGCGGAAGGACATCCCCGTCACCCACCTGAATGCGGCGGACGCGGACGCGGACATCGTGCGCCCCGGTCGGCGGCAGGGTGGACAGGATGAGTTCGAGAAGTTCATGGGCGTCGGGGAGTACGAGTACGCGTGGCACGCGCTCGTCTCGACTGCCGCGCTGCACGCACCGACGCCGGCCTTCTGGCCGCAAATGGCCGAAGCGGCGGTGCTGCTCATCCAGAACGCGCACAAGCCGGAGTTTCGGGAGAGCGTGCATGACGTACTGCGCCGCTATGCACCACTACGTGCTGCCCTCGATGACCTGCCCGCACACATGAGTGACGAACACGCGCGCCACCGTTGCCGCGCTCGTGCATGGCCTCGAAGGGGCATGAGACGAGGGGCCGATCATTCTGCAACCTGCATTACGGTAGCAAGCGCGCGTGGCGAGAAGGCAGGGGCTTGCCACTGCGGTACTCCGCCACGTACTGCGCGAAGTCCCAGGTCTGCAAGAATTGCCGCGCCGCCTCACAGCCCGCCTCATAGAGTGCGTCCTTGTCTGCCTGCGTCAGAGCGAAGTTCGTGGACGAGTACTCGGTCGTGTTCACGGCGATGGTGCGCACGAAATCACGGTCTTTGATGTACCGCGCGTCATGCGCTTCGACTGCGGTGGAAAACATGGCGGCGAGCGCGGACAGCGGCCCGGCAACGGGGTGGCGGATCATCGTCGGGTCGCCCGTCGCGGAGAGCCGGAAGCCGAAGGTGGGCCATTCGGGTAGCCCCGGTGCATCGAAGAGCCAGACGGGAAAATCACTCAACAGGCCGCCGTCCACGATCAGGTACGTCTGAGCCTTTGCGCGGAACCGCACGGGCTTAAAAAAGAACGGGATGCTCATGCTCATGCGTACCGCGAGGGCGACTTCCATCGCCTCCGGCCGCTCGCCGTAGTCCGCGATGTCCTGTGGCAGGGCAAGCAACCGCCCCCTTGTGATGTCTGAGGCGATCACCCGCACCTTGAAGCGGTACCGCGCGTCGTCAAACTGCGGCATTTGCAGGTCCGCGAAGGTGCGTATGTGCTTCGCCGCCAGCTTTTCGCGCATGAAGCCGAGCAGGTAATCGCCCTCGTAGATGCCAAGCCGGGTCAGGAGATTGACGCTCTTCACGAGTGACCCGATGAGCGGTACCGTGCCGAGGGGTCCCGCGTCTGTGAGGCGGGAGAAATCGAGGTCATGAGCACCGTTTTCAACTCGCCCGCCGTGTAACCGGCGGCGAGCAGCGTGGCGACAATCGCGCCTGCCGACGTGCCCGCGAGGTTCACAAACGAGTACCCTGCTTCTTCCACGACCGACACCGCGCCCACGAGGGCAATACCCTTGACGCCGCCCCCTTCAAACACGCCATCGAGCCGGTATTCGTTCGCTGCCATTACCGCCTCCGTGATCGCGCGTGATGTTCCCACCTGTCATACGGAATCCTGCTGGATGGGGAGGGGAAAGGGGGAATGGATATTGGAAACACAAGAGGCGTGTGTTGCCGTTCCCATGCTTGTCGGTTCTTTGTGTTCTTTGCGCTCTCCGCGTCCTTCGCGTTTCTTCGACGGATCAGGGGGATTGCCTAGTATATGCCGTCAGTCGGCGGCGGTGAGTTCGGCTTTTGCCTTCCAGGCGGCGGCGCGGTTAGCAAGGTCACGGGCGCTGGCGCGGGCGGCGGTGGTGGTTTCGCCGCCTGCGGTATCAAGCATCGCCGCAAGTTCTTCGATGCGTTCGTCGCCCTCGATGGAGTCAACGCCGCTCAAGGTGCGCCCGCCGACTTCGCGCTTCGTGATGCGGAAGTGGCCGTCCGCGAACGCGGCGACCTGCGCGAGGTGGGTGATGCAAAGCACCTGATGCCGCCCGGTGAGGCCCCAGAGCGTTTCGCCCACGACCTGCCCGCTGCGGCCACCGATGCCGACATCTACCTCATCGAACACGAGCGTCGGCGTGGTGTCCGCTGCTGCGAGCACGCTCTTGAGGGCGAGCATGAGCCGCGCCGTTTCGCCGCCGCTGGCGACTTTGGCGAGCGGCTTGGGGGACTCACCGGCGTTTGGGGCGATCAGGAACTCGATGCGGTCCACGCCCTTCGCGTCAAAAGCGAGACGGCGTGGCGTGCCGTCTTCGCCCGTCGCGGGGACGCCGTCGGGATCGTCTTCCTGTACTTGGTAGACGGTGAAGCGCGTGCGGCCCATTGCGAGGTGGGCGATGCGGGCCTCGATCTCCTTCGAGAGACGCCGCGACGCCTCCGCGCGCGCTTTGGAGAGTACGCCCGCGATTTTGCCGATGCGCGTAAGCAGCGCATCTTCCTCGGTGCGCAACTGCTCGGCGCGCGCCTCGCCGCCCGCGATGCCCGCGAGTTCAGCAGCGGCATCCTCGCCAAAGGCAAGCACATCGGCGACGGATTTGCCGTACTTGCGCTCCAGGTCGCGGATCAGCACGAGCCGTTCCTCGATCTGCGCGAGCCGCTTGGGGTCGTCCTCGATGCCGTCCCGGTAGGCGCGCACGGTGGCGGCGACATCGTCCAGGAGATAGACGATTTCGTCCACCTGGCTCTCGGCCTCGCGCAGTGTCGGGTCGAGCCGCACGAGTTCCGACAGGTGCTTGGACAGGTCGCGCAAGCCGTCGAGCAGCGAGGCTCCGCGCGGTGGCGTGCCCTCACGCAGCAGACGATAGGCATTATCCGCGACGGCCTGCAAAGTGGACGCATTGGCGAGCCGGTCGCGCTCCGCGCGCAATTCGTCGTCCTCACCGATCCGCAGGTTCGCCGCGCTGATTTCGTCCACCTGAAAACGCAGCAAATCTACGCGGCGTGCGAGTTCGCGGTCGTCGTGTTCGAGGGAGGCAAGCTGTGCCCGCACCTCGCGCAGCTTGGCGACGAGAGCGACACACTCTGCGCGCCGCGCGAGGATGCCGGCGTAGGCGTCGAGGAAATCAATGTGCGTCGCCGCACGCAGGAGTGACAGGTGCGCTGACTGCCCGTGAATGTCCACGAGCCGTTCGCCGATGCGCGTCAGCGTGCCCGATGTGACCGTTTGCCCATTGACGCGGGCGGCGGAGCGGCCGGCGCGGTTCAGCTCGCGGCTGAGAATGATCATGCCGTCTTCGGCCTCGATACCCGCGTCTGCAAGCAGCGCGGCGAGGGCGGCATCGTCGGTGCCCGCGAGGTCGAAAACGGCCTCGATGCGGGCGCGGTCCGCCCCTTCCCGCAGCATTTCCGCCGGCATCCGTGCGCCAAGCACCGCGCCGAGCGAGTCAATGATGATGCTCTTGCCCGCGCCCGTTTCGCCGGTCAACACGTTTAGCCCCGGCGCGAAGGCGAGCCGAAGCCGGTCTATGATCACGACGTTTTGAATACTTAGTTCTGCGAGCATGGCATCACCGTGGGCGTCGTTGGTCGTCTCTCACCGGATCGTCAGGGGCGGGCAAAGACCGACCATGCACCCCACCTGATTCATCCGTATTGTACCGCGACAGACGGTGAGCGACCGCAACGATTGGTGGCTTCGAGTGGCGAATTTCCCCCGGTTACGCATCGCGCTTCAGGAATGCCGTCATGCAGTGAATGCCACCACCGGCGAGGATCAGTTCGGAGACCTCTATCTCGGTGCAGGCGATGCCCGCTTCCTCGAACAGGGCGCGCTGCCGCGGGGCACCCGTGGGCATGAGGATGCGGTACGGGGCGACGGCAACGAAGTTGCCGGGCAGGCAATCGTGCGTTTCCGGTTCGTCGAGCAAATGTACGACGCGGACGCCCCGCTCGCGCAGCACCCGCACGACATTCATCGGCGTGCGCCGGGGCCAGACTACGGCGAGATCGGGCGCGGCGAAGTTGAGCAGGCCGTCCAGGTGCATCGCACCGTACGGCAACACCACGCGCTCGACCGTGACGCCGATGCTTTCCAGCGCCCACGTCACCTGCGCCGCGCCCGCGCCGTTCGTGCGTAGCCCTTCGGCGACAAAGCAGAGATCGGGCGCGGCCCACATCGCATCCGCGCCCTCGAAGGTGCCCGTGCCATGCACGCTCATTAGCACGGGTACACCGAGCGTGCCGAGGGCTTCGGCGATGAACCGTTCTTCCCCGGCGCGGGTGGTGCTGGCGGGGCGGGCGAGGATCGCGCCTTCGGGGGTCATCGTCATCAGATCACGGCAGAAAAGCTGATTCGGTTTGTCGGGGCGATAGCCCGCGACGTAATGCACCGTTACGCCTTCGGCGCGGTAGGCAGCCGCGAGGGCATCATGTTGCCGACGCGCAACATTGGGGCGCACGTCCGCGCGCATCTGCGCGGCGTCGTAGTCTTCGATGCCGTCGAGTTCCGGCCCCGGCCGGTGCAGCAGCACAGCGCGCAACCGCGTGCATTCGGAGCCGCTACCCCAGGTGTCGCCCCAGACCGCCGCCATCTCCTGCTGCCGCGACTGAACGCGCGGCGACCATGCTTCCCCACCGTACGCACCCGTGAGCGACATCCGCACCCGCCTTCTTTCCCAAAACTTCAACCGTGAAGACGAAGACGAAGACTATACGGGAATCGGGCGAGTGAGGACAAGCGCCTCGCGGCTGCTTCTGCGGTCGGTGATGCAAGGAGCAGCATTGCCTTCGGCCTTTTGCGCTATTCGTCGCGGGCGTGGGCCTGAGCGGGGGGCGAAGTGGCCTCGACTGCGGTGAAGGGTTCGAGGATTTTGTATGTATGCGCCGCGCCGCGTGGCACGCTCCAGGAGTCACCGGGTTCGAGCAGGACCATCTGCCCCTCGGTGTGAAGTTCGGCCTTGCCGCTAATGACGTAGCCGACCGTCTCGTATTCGCGGGCGACGGTGGGCTTGCCGTCGCCCGGTGGCTCGTTTTGCCACAGCCGCATCGCCACATGTACGCCGCTGGCGAGGTATTTCTGCCCCAACGCGCCGTGCGGTGAATGGACGCTGCTGACCTTGGTGATGCTGGTATCGTGAGAATGTGCCGACTCGTTCATGGAATCCTCCTTCTCATACATGCTCGTTCCTGCTTGTGCGTATACTTCGCAAGATGCTTGCCGGATGCGCGAATGACGGGCCGGAAACGCGCATGGGCGTGGTGCAGAATATGTTAAAATATCCATAACGCGGTACGTATCCATCGCCTGTCAGGGCAACCGCATCGCGGTGTTCGTCGTACATCTGATGCCTGGTGATTCCATGCACTCGGAGGGTGGCTGTGGCTAGTAAACTCCTGTTTGTTCGTGACCTCGCGCCGAATATGGCGGTAGACACGCCATTTCTGGTGCGTAAGGTTGAGCGCAAGATGACCAAGCCCAACGCGCGCAGCGAGAGCAAGCCCTATCTCGCCCTCGAACTCGCGGACAAAACGGGCGTGGTCGCAGGGCGCGTCTGGAACGATGCGCTGCCGTTTGTGGAAGACACGATGGCCCCGGATACCGTGGTCAATATTCAGGGCACGACGCAGGACTACGCGGGCGAAATCTCACTCGTGATCACCGACGCGACCGCGATGCCGGAAGCCGCCCTCGACGATTACGTACCGACCAGCCCGCGCGACCGCGCGCAGATGCGCCGTGAGTACGAAGGGCTTGCCGTCACCGTCGGCAATACCGACCTCGCAAACTTGCTGCAAACATTCATCCAGTCCGCCGATTTTGAAGAGTTCTGCAAAGCGCCCGCTGCTGCGACGGAGGCATACGCCTACCTCGGTGGCTTGCTCGAACACACGCTCGGTGTGGCGCAAATGGCGCTCGCCATCGCCACCTCGCGCAGCGATATTGACACCGATCTGTTGCTCACGGCGGCGCTGCTCCACGATCTGGGCAAGGTGGACGCCTTCAGCCTGATGAGTTTCGCCCCCGGCGACGACCTGCAACTGCTTGATGCCCCTGCCCTCGCCCTGGTGCGGCTCGACCGGCTCGTGGACGCGGCGGGTGGCGTGGGCGACCCGGCCCGTCTGAAGCTGTACCATGCCGTGGCGACGGCAGACACGCGCGGCAGTTTCGGCCAGACGCAGCCGCAGACGAAAGAGGCGGTGATCCTGCAAAGCGTGAACCAGCTCGATCTCGTGCTCGCGGCGGCCTCCGCCCCCACCGGTGACGGTGCGTGGACGGAAACGATCCGCTCGTTGCGCCGTCGCTTCTACCGTGGTGCCGCGACCGCCGCCATGACGACGGCAACAACCGCGACCAGCCCATCCGTTTCGGGCGAACCGACGCCACTTGCCATGCAGGCTACGCGGGCTACAGAGATAAGCGGGACGAATCCGCCGACACCGATTACCGGAAGCATCTGGGATGACGCGCCGGACGACGAGGAGATTCCCTTCTGATCGCTTATGCCCCCGGCACGAAGGACTACAAAAGGTTCGAGCGGCTACATATCCCTAAAGCTACCGCTGGAGATCGGAGAACCCCTGATGCCCCAGATCACCCTACACTATTTTGCAATGATTCGAGAAGTGGTGGGTGCAGAAAGCGAGACACGCGATGTGCCGGAAGGCGCTACGGCGGCGGATGTCGCGGCAGACCTCGGCACACGGTACCCGCGCCTTGCGCCGCTATTGCATGCCGTACCCGTAATGGTCAACGCCGCATATGCAGAGCGCACCGCGCCGCTGGGCGAGGGTGATGAGGTTGCATTCATCCCGCCCGTTGCCGGTGGCACGCCCGCTGATCTTTTCGTGGTTACGCCGGATGTACTTGATGCGGAGGCGGTCACGTCATTGGTTGCCGCGTCGGATGCCGGGGCAATCGTGATGTTTGTCGGCACGGTGCGTGACCATGCGCGTGGGCGTACCGTGCGGTGGCTGGAGTATGAGGCATACGCCGCCGGTTGCCTGCCGATCTTCGCCGCGATGGCGGCAGAAGCGCGGGAGCGGTGGGCCGTGGCCGGCGTCGCAATTCATCATCGTACGGGGAGGCTTGCGGTGGGGGAAGCCTCAGTCGTGATTGCGGTCGCCGATGCGCACCGCGATGCCGCTTTTGCCGCCTGCGCCTATGTGATAGACCAACTGAAGGAGCGCGCACCGATCTGGAAGAAAGAAGCCTACGCCGATGGTGAGACGTGGATCGGCGCGGAGGCCGCGTATCAGGCGCTCCCTGACCGGCGATAGCCCGCGCCCTCCGGCGATTGCCGCACGGCTTCCGCAACCGTATGGGAGATGCGCAGGTTGATTGCGTCCCAACTGCGGTGTTCCGCCACGGCACGGGCAACACGTCCCATACGGGCGCGACCGAGATCGTCCGCGATCATGGTGGCAATGGCATCCGCGAAGGCGGCAACGTCCCCGGCGGGAACGAGGGTGCCGGTTTGTCCGGGCACTACGAGGTCCGCGGGCCCCCCGGCCCGTTGCGCGACCACCGGCAGGCCGCTCGCCATCGCTTCCTGCACGACCTGCCCGAAGGTTTCGCTTTGCGAGGGAAACACGAAGGCATCTGCTGAGGCATACATCGTTGCCAGCGCCTCCCCCGTCAGCATCCCCGTGAAGTGAACGTCCAGCCCATTGAAGTAGCGGCGAATCTCCGCCTCAATCGTCGGGTTCGCGTTGCCACCCGTGATGATGAGCCGGAAGGGGCGCGTGATGCCCCGTGCGCGCGCCCGTGCGACGATTTCCCGGTAAGCTGCGGCGAGCAGGTCGAACCCCTTTTCAAAACTGAGGCGGGACACGCACAGGAGCAGTAGCTCACCGTTTGGCGCAAGTTGCTGTCGCACATCGGCGGACCGCTTGGCGCGATGGAAAAGTGCGCAGTCCACGCCGCGACCGAGCAAGCGCAGCTTCGTTTCCGGCACGCCGAGGCCGACGAGGTACGCGCGGCTCTGGGACGAGGGCACAAAGGCGAGACGCACCGCGTCGTCCCGATAGAGCCGCGCGGTGGCCTGGTCCGCGCTCCAACCGAGCACGCGGCGCGTCGGACGCGGTAGCACCATGCGGGCATAGGTGGCGAGATCGGTCTGGTAGTTGGCGACGATTGGAATGCCGAAGCGCCGCGCCTGCCACCAGAGTTGAAAGCCGAGCGTTGCCGGACTGGCGAGATAGATGACGTCCGGGCGTCCAACGCGGCGAAACAGTTCATGTACATCGAAGGGACGGACGACGCGCAACTCCGGGTTGTACGGTATCGGTAGACCGGGGAGGCGGATCGTGCCGTCAAAATCGTGGTCGGCGGCGGTGCCCGTCTCCGGTGCGAGCGTCACCGTTGCGATCTGATGGGTGGCAAGATGCGTGCGCAGAGAAGTCGTGGCGCGGGTCACGCCGTTCACCGGGCCGAGTGATTCGGTGGCAATCAGCACACGGGTACCGTGCAGGGGATGCGGCGTGATTGGGTCTGCGGAGGCGGAAAGAGCGGCGGGAAACGCGACCACACGGGCTGTAGCATCCACCATCGTAGCCTCTCCTTGTGGGGAACGCGGAGACCACCTGTACGTACATACATCTTCTCGTTATTCATAGTACCGCGATGCAATTGTCAGACCATGAAGATTGTGTGAGCAAACCGTCATCCAACGAGGCGAGAATGATGAGCATCCGCATAGAGGATGGCAGCAGGCGTGCAATCGGCTACTATTGGGGTCGGCATTACGGCAGGAGGTCAAATGGCGGCACGGGAGGCAACGACACCAGAGCATGTGCGAATCCAGGCGGGTAAGGTGGCGCTGCATGTCGCGCGGTGGCGGGCGGACGCACCGCCCCTGCTGCTGTTGCCCGCGATGACGCAAACCTGGGCCGATTGGCTGCCCGTGGTGCCTTTCTTTACGACGCACTTCGATGTCGCGGCGGTAGACCTGCGTGGGCATGGCGAGAGCGATCATCCGGCGGCGCGGTTTCGCGTGCGCGATTACGCGGCGGATGTGTTTGTCCTCACGGCGGCGCTCGGTTGGACGGACGCAGCGCGACCGGCGGTAATCGGGCACTCACTCGGCGGCACGATTGCGCAGTTCACGGAGGCGGCATATCCCAGATGGTCACAACGAATCATCATCGAGGATTCACCGCTACAACTCGACTACCGCGACCGGCGTGCCACACTTCTTGCCAAAGCGTATCTGCGCATGTATGAGCGCCCGATGGCGGAGATCGAAGCGCACTTCCGCCGGCGGCACGCCGACTGGTCAGCGGCGCAAGTGCGTGACGCAGCGCTCGCCTCGCGCGCCACCGCCCCGGCAGTGTTGCACGAGTACCTCGCGCACGAGCCGCTCACGCTGGATGAGACCTTGCTCGGCATACATTGCCCCGTGCTGCTCGTGTATGGCGATGAGGAAAGCGGTGGCTTTGTCTCGGACGCGGACGTCGCCACCTATCTCGCGGCTCTGCCGGAAGGTCGGGCGGTACAGATTCCCGGCGCGGGCCACAGCATCCACGCACGCAAGCCCGATGCGTTTGCCGCCGTCGTGCTTCCGTTCTTGCTCAGTGATTGAATGCGGCAATAGAAGGCACGGGGAACGCCGGAACGCGCATAATTTCCCCGAATGGTTCCTCAACAGGAGGTGCGAGATGGAACTGCGGGAACGGATCGCGGACTTCGTGGGGCGACGCACATGGGCGGTCGTGGGCGCGAGCAATGACCGCGAAAAGTACGGCAACCGCGTGTATCGCGTGCTGCGGGAGCGCGGGTATCAGGTGTACCCCGTGCATCCGACAATCGCTGAAGTTGAAGGGGATCAGGCATACCCAGACGTGGGCGCGCTTCCCGCAGGCGTGGAAGTACTGGACATCGTGATCCCACCGCCGCGTGTGCCGCGCGTGCTCGATGCGGCGAAGGCGGCGGGAATCACGCGCATCTGGCTGCAACCGGGCGCCGAATCGGACGCGGTACTCGCACACGCGGAGGCGCTCGGCTTGCAGGTCGTCGCGGGTGGCCCGTGTGCAATGGTGAGTTCGCGCCATTGGCCAGACGCGGGCCACCCCCCGGAACATTGGGACGAGGCGTGAGCGTGGCGCGCGTGACGCTCACCGGATCACGGCTGACGTTGCGCCCATTAGAGGACGCCGACCTCGCCCAGGGCTACCGCTGGGAGCGTGACCGCGATGTGCAGCACTGGGCACAAGGCGACCGCGCGCCGGACGACCTGACCTTTGACGACTACCGCGCCCGCTTCGCGCCGCCCTTTGGCCACCCCGGTACGCTGGAACACTTCGCCATCGTTGTTGAAGACGGCACGGTAATCGGCTTCACGGGGTACTTCAATGTCAATCAGTCGGTCGCCTCTGCCGAAGTCGGCATCGTGATCGGGGACACACGCTACTGGGGGCGCGGCTACGGACGCGAAGCGGTGGCCCTGCTCGTCCGACACCTCTTCACCGATCTCGCCATGCAGCGTGTTCACCTGCAAACGTGGAGCGGCAATGAACGCGCCGTGCGTTCTTACCGCGCGGTCGGGTTCCGCGAGGAGGGGCGGTTGCGGCGCGCGCAGGTGGTGGACGGGCGATACTACGACACCGTACTGATGGGCCTGCTGCGGGAGGAGTTCACCGCGACGGACGCCACGTAATTGCGGCTTGTATCCGGTAGGGAGAGAAAAGAAACATGGCGGAAGCGCTGGCAATGGCGGTACGAACGACGCGGGTGCCCGAAGGCGCGGTGGCGTTATGGTGGATCGGGCAGGGGGGCTTTCTGTTCAAAGGCAGTGATGGCACAGTGCTCGCGGTAGACCCGTTCCTGTCCGATGCGGGGGCGCACCGCCTGCCACCCGCCACGCCGACGCCGCGCCAGTTTCCCACGCTCATTTCCCCGGAGGCGCTTGGGACACTCACCACCGCCGTGCTCTGCACCCATGAACATCTCGATCATGTAGACCCCGAAGCAATCGGCGCGATTGCGGCCGCAAATCGCACCTTGCTGTTACTCGGCCCGCGTGGTGTGCGTGCCGCATATGCCCGCTTCGGCGTGCCCGTAGAGCAAATCGTCGCACTTGACGTGGGAGAGTCGTATGCGCTTGGCCTCTGGACGCTCACGGCGACCTTTGCCGACCACCGCGCGGACGGCCCGATCGGCTTTGTGCTCGATACCGGCACGACGCGCATCTACCACACTGGCGACACGGAGGCGCATGACCGCCTCCATGACGTTGCCGCGTTCACACCGTCACTCGTCACGGTCGTAATCAATGGGCGGGGCGGCAACATGAACGCGGAAGACGCGGCGCGCCTGGTCGCAACGCTGGGTGCGCGGGCGGCGATTCCCACGCATTACGACCTGTTCGCCAATAATCTCACGGACCCGGCAACCTTTGTTGCCGCCCTTGCGCGCGAAGCGCCAACGGCGCAAGCCCTCGTGCTGCCGCGCGGTACACGCCTCGTCTGGCCGCAAGATTGACGTGCGGAAACGGAAAAGGACGCACGGAAGTTGCGCGTCCTTCGTCTCTGCTCTTTGAGGGGTGAAATCACTCGCCGCGCTGGTTGTGCTTGCCCTCATTGCCATGCTTCGTGCTATTCGCGTACGAGTCATGCTCCTGCTTGTGCGCTTCCTTCTGGGCATACCCCGTGCCCGGCACCGGATCGGACACATGCTCGTGGGCATGATCCGGCTCACCCGGCTCGGCAGGGTTCGGGACACGCTTCAGTTCGGGGTCTCGTTCCAGGCGCTCTACTTCATCAACCATGATGTTCCTCCCGCAGTGACGAATAAACGTTTCCCCGTCTATGCAAGGGGATTGCCACGGTGCGACACGCCAAGTGGAAAGACCCCGCGATCAGCCGTAGCGCACTTGCGGCGCGGCGACAGTGGGCATACCGCGCATGATCTCATCCAGCGTGACGGACTCGCGGACGATGGCGGCGAACTGCTCGGCATTCGACTCCGGCACCCACCAGACGCGCCCCCGGTAATGCACGCGGATGCCGCCCGCGTCGAGGTAGATATGCATTCCCAGGCGGCGTTGCAACTGCGTCTCCACCGCTGCCTCGCCACCGATCATGCGCACGAAACGGCTGTACAGGCGCTTGCCCATTTCGAGCAGCATCAGGGGTTTCGTGTCGGATTCCGGCTGGCGCACCGTGGCGGGGTCCACAGCGCTGGCAATGCCGCCCGTCAGCTTGACCGGTGTGCCCACGGTGGGGCCATTGCCTGGTTGATTGGCGCGCGTCGTACCGAGGGAGTGTTCCTCGTTGCTGACGCGGGTTCGCCCGCGAAGGTCGGCGGGATCGCTGCTCATTGGTTGCTCCTTTGGGTATAGCCACCCCGCGACGACGGGAGGCAAGACGAAACACAGGGTTTACCATGACCGGCACGGCGACGAGAACCGCAAAGGGCGTATCGCGCCGCAGCCCCCGCTGCCCGTTTATCAGTCCGGGCGAGCAATGACCACGAGGCGATGATCGTCCACACCATATGGCCAGCAGGTGACGAGCGTGAGGCGTTCATCGCCGGTGCTGCCGATGTAGAGTGCGTTGTTGAGACGCTGCTCCAGCGGCACCCCGATCTCCTGCAAGGGAAGTACGGTCTCGACGTGGTAACTCCATGTCCGGTCACCGGCTTGCACGATGATCTTGTCGCCTTTTTTCAGGCGGTACAGGTCGCGGAAGACCTCACCTTGCCAGTCGTCATGTCCGCTGAGAACCACGTTGTCGCCCTCACCGGGGTTCGCGCTACTGAAGTGATGCCCCACCGCATAGGCCGCGACATCCCAGATGTACACCTGTTGGTCATCAATCACGGTGGGGGAGATGCCCACATCAATGATATCCGAATTGACGCGCAACGAGGGGATGGTGATGTGCGTTGGCAACGGTTGTCGGGGCGGCGGTTCGGGTTCGGGTGTTGCCTCCGGTTCCGGCGTTGCGGTCGGTTCCGGCTCTGCCGTAGGCAGAGGCATCGGCGCGGGTTCTTTGCCGGTCATTGCTCGCGGTGTGGGTGGCACTATCGGTGGTGTTGGCGCCGGGAGTGGGGCTGCGGTAGATGGTGGTGGGGGGGGCGGTTGCCGTTGCGGTGCAGGCTGTACCGGCGCGGCGATGGGAGGGGGCGCGATGTTCATTGTTGGCGGGCGAGGGGTGGGCATTTCCCCCGGACGGATGCCCGTTGCCATCGCGGGCGGTTGCATCATTGGGGGAATGCCCGCAACAATCGGTGGTGGCCCACCGGGCGGCGCCATCGGCGCGGGCTGTCCCATCGGGCGTGGCGGCATGGTGGGGAGTGGTAACGGTGACGGCACACGAGTCGGTGTGTCCGCCATGCCCCTGACTGTCGCAGGAATGGCGGTGGCTGCATTGCTGACCGTGTTTGCGGTGGTCGCCGGTGTGGCAGTGGCGGCGCGCATTGTAGGAAGCCCCCCCCCCCCGCCCGTTTGCTCGGTAGGTACACCGCTGATTACGCCGGGTACGGCGCTACTCAGGGGGCGCGGCGGCGGCAGCACGCTCACCCCCATGCCGGTGACGCCCGCGCCCGCGCTTCCTCGCGCGGCGATCACGGTGGCGCGCGCGGTGAGGGGGGTGGGGGTGGGGCCAAACTGCGAGAGATCGGAGACGAACTGTGCGTTTTCGTCTTGCTGGTGTCGTTGCAGGAAGTAATTGGTGCCAAGCGCGCCAACCGCAGTGAGTACCCCGATGACCATGAGTGCGTTGCCGAGCCACCGCCCGATGCGCGGCCATTTCGGTTGCTGACCGGGGCGCGCGACAATGGTCCCGCCGGGCAACTGCCCGGTATATTCCTTCGCCACACCACGCGGTTTCGCCCGTGGGTTCGTGATTGGCGGTGTTGGCGGATAAAAAACCACGGCGCGCGGCGGCGCGTATTGCAGCGCAACCGGAGGAGCGTCGGGTGGTTTCGCCCGCCCTCCTACCCGCGTGAGAGAAGGGAGAGGCGGGGTGACGAATGCGGGTTTTCGCGTGCTATCCGTTTTGGCGGTGACCGTCCGGACGCCCCGCGCTCCCGACCGCGCCGCACCGCGAGAAAGCGCGGGCTTTGCTAACGGTTTCCCCGATTTCGCTCGCAGCGCATCTCCCTTGCGCTTCCATGCGGTGCGGAGGCGCAAGGGAGGCGGCACACTCCCGGCGGTATCAGTAGCCGGCCGCGTGGGGGTATCGAAGGCAGACATGAATGCTTCGGGAAATTGGGAAAACGGTACGGGCGTTTCTACCGATGGCAACTCCGTGTCGAGATCAAACGCCTCATCCGGCGCAACCAGCGTCGCGGTCGGCTCATCTGTCATCCGTACAACCCCTCGGCGTGCCCCGCCCAACCTGATGCGTGTCCCACCCCCAATATTCTCTGTACGGACGATACCGGGCATTCATCACTGCGTCAAGTGCCCGATACGACGATAGCGGTTCCAGATTGAGGAAGCGGCGTTCCCTGCTCTGCTCCATCCGATGCCGTTTCGGCTATACTGGCGATACACGATAGGAGACTGGGGCGGGGTACCACGCATGAAGGAGCAGCAATGGAGCGCGCATACGACACGATCGTGATCGGGCTGGGGGCGATGGGGAGCGCGACGGCCTACCACCTCGCGCGGCATGGCTACCGCACACTCGGACTGGATGCCTTCGGGCGGGGACACACGAACGGCTCCAGCCACGGGCGCACGCGCGGCATCCGCGAGGCGTACGCGGAATCGCCGGATTACGTACCGCTCGTGCAGCGAGCGTATGCCCTGTGGCGGGACCTGGAAGCCGAGAGCGAGCGGCATCTCCTGACGATCACGGGGGGAATCAGTGTCGGCCCGACTGAGGAAACCGGCCACCGTGGCTATGCGACGCAGCAGGAGACCGCGCAGCGGTACGGTTTGCCGATCGAGACCTTGACCGGCGACGAGGTGATGGCGCGCTATCCCGGCTTTCGCCTGTCGGAGGGCTACCGGGGCATCTACGACCCGCATACCGGATACCTGCTGCCGCTGGACTGCGTCGCGGCACACCTCGACCTCGCTGCCCGTCACGGCGCGGCGCTCCATCACAATGAGCCGGTGCGTCACTGGACGGCGGACGGCGACGGGGTGCGCGTCGCCACAGACCGGGAGACGTACACGGCGACTCGCCTCGTGATTACCGCCGGGCCGTGGGCGGGCCAAATCCTGCGCGATCTCGGCCTGCCCCTGACGCCCTGGCGCACCTACAACGTCTATTTCGAGCCAGCGCAGCCTGAACTCTTCGCCGCCGACCGCTTCCCCGTGTGGGGGATTGACGTGCCGGAAGGCAGCTATTACGGTGTTCCCTATCGCCCGGAAGACGGGTTCAAGATTGGGCGACACGATCTTGGTGAGCCATGCACACCGGAAACGGCGCGGCGGACGGTGACGGATGCGGATGTCGCCGCGCTCCGTTCAATTCTTGAGGCGTACCTACCGCAAGCGGTGGGTGCGGTACGGGAAACCGCGACGTGCCTCTATACGATGACGCCCGACGGTCACTTCATTCTTGACCGGCACCCCGCGCATCCACAGATCGCGTACGGTTGCGGTTTCTCCGGGCACGGATTCAAATTCTCTGCCGCCATCGGCGAAGTGCTGGGCGAACTGGTGACGACGGGCACACCGTCGGTACCGGTCGGCTTTCTCTCCGCCGCGCGCTTTTCCGCCGCACTTGCATAGACGATTATTGGAACGTGGGCCTGATACATGGGTAAGGGGCGCGAATGATCGCAACGGAGGATGTGACCCGTGCGGCGTATACATTGCGGGCGGACCGGCAGCGCGGCGCGATGCAACTGGCGACGCAGGCAGTGGAGTTCGCCGCCGACTTGCTCTCGGATGCTTCCAGCCACGACGACATCCGCGCCGTGACCCATGCCCTCGCGCTCGCCCGCCCCAGCATGGCGGCGATTGCCAACGCCGTGGCGCTGTACGCGGCGCCGTTTCTTCAATCGGGCAGTGTGCTTGATCGCGGCGCTTTCGGGAGGGAGGCAACGCGACACCTCGCGCGGTGGCGGGCGGACGACAACGAACTGCGGCTGAACGCGGAACGCCACATCCCGCGCGTACTCCTTGCCTACAGCAACTCCTCAACCACGCGCGCCGTGCTGCTCGCCCATGTGGGCCGCATTGACCGCGTGGTCGTGCCGGAAGGGCGACCGATTGACGATGGCAAGCAACTGGCGCGAACGCTCGCGGCGGCGGGCATTCCGGTCACAGTGATTACCGAAGCGCAGATGGGTGCGTGGGTACCGCAAGTGGGCGCGGTACTTGTCGGCGCGGATACGGTGATGCCGGATGGCGCGCTGATCAACCACATGGGCACGGCGACGCTGGCGATGCTCGCGGAGGCGCAGCATATCCCAGTGCTCTCGGTCGCCCATTCCCTGAAGGTCGCCCCCTATCATCGCCCGGAGGACACCCGCGAGGAAAATGACCCGGCGGAAATCTGGCGTGACCCGCCTCCCGGTATCACCGTGCGGAACGCTTCGTTTGACCGTACATCCCCGGAGCGCGTGACGATCATCACCGAGCGCGGCGTACTTACCGATGCGTTGCGCGCGGAAATCGTTGCCGCGCACCAAGCTGCATGGGTCGCTTGCGGCCTCGGTGAATAGTCTACCGCGATTGAGAAGGAGGATCACGATGCATCTGCATACCGTCACCATTCCCGCCGCGAACCCGGTGGAGGACGCCCCTGCCGCTCTCGAACGTACCGGCGTCTTTAAGGCGCTTGAAGCGGACGGCATCGCCATTACCGCTGTCCCGGTGATATTGCCGGATGCAACGCACGCGCCGGTCGCATGGGCGGCGGAACTTGGCGCGGGCATTGCGGCAAACGTGCGTGTGGGGCTGTCAGCGAACGAACCCGTGCTGGTGCTTGGCGGCAACTGCAACGCGCTCGTCGGGGTGCTCGCGGGCTTCGAGGGCGCATACGGCGCGGATGCCCGCATTGGTCTCGTCTGGTTCGATGCCCACGGTGACTTCAACACGCCGAAGACCACGATCACGAACCGGCTTGGCGGAATGCCGGTGGCAGTATCGGCGGGACTGGCATACCCCGAATGGCGCGCAACTACGGGCCTCACCGCGCCGATTCCCACCGACCGCATCGTGATGGTGGATGTCCGCAACCTCGACTCGAAGGAGCGCACGCTGATCGAAGCGACGGATGTGACGATTGCCGCCGTGTCGCCGGACTACCCCGGCGTGTCCCTCGCAGATGCTGTCGCGCGGCTCGCGGCAGCATGCGATGTGATCTATCTGCATGTGGATGAGGACATTCTCGACCGACGTTTCGCGCCGAATCATGGCACGGCGGAATCCGGCGGGCCGGACATTCCCACGGTACAGGCGGCGATCCGCACCGTGCTTGCGACGGGCAAAGTGCGCGCCTTCGGCCTCGTCTCTGTCTACCTCGCCGGTGAGGGTGGCGAGACGAGCCTCGCGTCCGCCCAGGCATTGCTCACCGATGCGCTTCCCGCGTGGCAGAAGATCACGCAAGGCGGGCAATAAACGCTTAAGTGCGCTTATGCGACAAACATTGTATCCACTCATTTCGCCATTTCGCTGGATACCAAGGGAAGGGGTATCACACATTGCCCTGCGATATCCCCGCTTACATGTATGGCGCTAATAGCCTGCGTGTTTATCAATTACGTTCAGCAGCGGCTCTCCGGCTTGGTATCGCCGTAGGTTCTCGACAAAGATGTCTACGCCGCGCTGTCGCGTTGCGGGAGTCGTCGCGCCGTTGTGCGGCGTGACGATGGTATTTGATGCGTCCCAGAAAGGGCTGTCCGGGGGGAGTGGTTCCTCACCGTGGGCATCGAGGCCAGCCCCGGCGATCCATCCATCCTGAAGCGCCTGCAACAAGGCCGCGTCGTCCGCAATCCCCCCGCGCGAGAAGCAAATGTAGTATGCGGTCGGCTTCATCGCGCGAAACTCCGCGACGCCAAGCATCCCCTCTGTGTCGGGTGTTTTCGGCGCGGTGACGACCACGAAGTCCGACTCGCCGAGAAACGTATGCAGTTGGTCGTGGGTAAAGAGCACGTCCACGTTCGGTGTCGGTTGCGGGGTGCGCCGGATGCCGAGCACCCGCATATGGAACGCCTGACACTTGAGCGCCAAGTCTTGCCCCGAATACCCGAGGCCGATGATGCCGCAGGTCATGCCGTTCAGTTCGGGGTGCGCGCCGCGTTCCCAGCGGTGAGCCTCCTGCGCCCGCACCCAGCGCAGGGCGTTGCGGTTGAGCATCAGCATCAGCATCATCGCGTGTTCCGCGAGCGGGATTGCCCCGTTGCTTTTCGCGCTCGTGCAAACTACCGGGCTGGCGATCATCTCCGGGTACATTAACGCATCCGGCCCCGCCGCCCACGACTGCACCCATTTGAGCCGCGTTGCGCGCGCCAATGCGTCCGCCGAAATGTTGCCCACCACAATCTCGGCATCCGCGATGTGCGCCTCCAGTTCGCGTGCGTTGGCGAAGTGGCGCACCTCGGCTCCCGGCGCGGCGGCAATAATCTCTGCGAGCTGTCCATCCGTGAGTTCGCCCGTCATGTAGACTGTACGCATCGGCAATTCCTCCCCACTGACGCGCTTATTGCGCCGTTTGCTCGCGGTTGCGGTTGCCACCGAGGCTCAGGCCACCGTCCACCCAGAAAACCTGCCCCGTCACATAGCTTGCAGCATCAGAGGCGAAGTACAGCACCCCCCCCGCGATGTCTTCGGGATAGCCGACACGGCCTAGGGGCGCGACACGGGCGAAGTGACCCGCATAATCCGGCATCTCCCCCGCCGTCCGCTCGATCAGGATCGCGCCCGGCGCGACGGTATTGACCGTGATGCCATACGGGGCAAGTTCCGCCGCGAGGCCCACGCTGAGCATGTTCATGCCACCTTTGGAGGCATTATAAGGTGTCGCACGATGAAAGGGCGCCCGACTCGCGCCACTGGAAATATTGATGACGCGGCCCCAATGCTGCGTACGCATCAGCCGCGCCGCCGCTTGTGTGCAAAAGAACACGCTCTTCAGGTTCGTATCCAGTGTACGATCCCAGTGTATTTCGTCCGTCGCAAAGAAGTCTTCCCAGAGCGTAATCCCCGCGTTATTGACGAGGATATCGAGGCCACCGAGCGCATCTGCCGTTTCCGCGACGAGCCGTTGGCACTCGCCCGCCTGACCGACATCGGCGCCGATCGCCGTGGCGACGCGACCCATTTCGCGCGCCTGCTGAACAACTGCCTCCGCGCCTGCCGCATCCGCGTGGTAGTTGACGGCGACATCCGCGCCCTCACGGGCAAAGGCCAGGGCGATCCCCGCGCCGATCCCCTTGCTTCCTCCCGTGACCAGCGCCTTTTTCCCTGCAAGTGTGCCTGCCATAGCGTCAATCCTCCGTAATCTGGCCTCTGTTATCTTGACCTGCGGGCCGTTGCTGCCACGGGATACGTCGGCAGGTCACGCAAGAGCCGGACGAAGATCACCGCGATCACCACGTAAAACGCCAACGCGGCGCCGACCACGAGTTTGTCTCCCATCGTGGCGTTTGGGTCCGGCAAATCCACATTGACAATTGCTCCCGAGACGATGCCCGCGACAGAGACTGCAACGGTACCCTGCTTGCCCGCGATCTGCGCGGCGGGCGGCACCTGAAATGCCGCGCCGCTGATCGCACCCATCGCATCCGTAAGCGGTGGTTGCTGCGGCGTCGTGACGCTGGCAGTGAGGTCCTGGTATGTGAGGGGGATCGTTTTCACGCCATCGTTAAAGGAGGCGGTGATCGGTGCATTCGGGGGAAACCCCGCTCCGGTCACGACGAGGTATTCCCCCGGCACCGCAATGGGCGGTTGCAGCACGCCCTGCCGATCGGTGATCGTCGGGGCGAATACCACCGCGCCAGTCGTGTCGCGTCGCGTCGCCTGCACCACGAGGGTGGGGGCGGCGGCAACGGGCACGACGAGACCAAACGCGATGCACATTGCGCAAACAAGAAGCCCGCACCCTTGTTGCCAGTATCGCATGGAGAATGTCCTCTCACGTTGCCGCGACGGCAATACGCTTCATCTCGCCTTTTCGTCAGTCGTGTGCGCTGCACTTGTTCGCGCTACTGCCTCGATCAGTGCGTGCGCGCCCGCTTCCCACGAGTACCGGGCACGCACGCGCGTTTGCGCGACCATTGCCCGCTCCCGTGCATGGGCGGTGTTGTCTAGAACATTCAGCACTGCGGCCGCGAGGGCGTCTACGGTGGCAGGGGCGAGGCTTCCGAGTGTGTCACCCGCGTTATCTTCAAGGATTTCGCGCGGGCCACCCTCATCTACCGCCACCACCGGTAACCCACTCCATGCAGCTTCAAGCACCGAGAGGCCAAACGTCTCGTCCCGCCCGGTATGAAGATACACCGTTGCCGCGCGGTAGAGCGCCGCGAGGTCGGCATCGGGCACGAACCCGGTGAAGGTCAATGCATTGGTGACGCCCCGCAACCGCGCTTCCGTCCGCAAGCGCCCTTCATCCACCCCGCGCCCCACGAGCATTCCCCGCACAGTAGGGTATCGCTGCCGTACCGCCGCGAGTGTCCGGATAAAGAGATCGAGCCGTTTGCGCGGATGCAACTGGTTTACGGACAAGAGCAGGGGAGCATCAATCGGGATATGATACTGCGCGCGCATGGCAGTGACTGCCTCCGCTGACGGCTCGGTAAAATCTACGCCGTGGGGGATCACCGTTGCCTCGTGCCCATATGCTTCCCGTAGCCGTGCCGCGCCATACACGCCATTTGCAAGCAGCGCATCCGCCGCACGTACGAGGCGCCGATCAATCTGACGGTATCCGGCAAACAACGGCTGCGCAATCCCCCCCGGTATCCCCAGCCCCGCAGCTACATCACCACGATCACGGTCCACGAAGCGCGGCGGTTCGTACAGAAAGGCGAGGAGCGGGCGCGTTGGCCCGCCCCACCCCTGACGTTTCGCCCACCAGAGCGCGGGCATGGTCGGTGGCCCAAACCCGACGAGCGCGGTGGCATCGTTCGGGATATATTTGATGAGCGAGGGAGCGAGGACGTATTCAAGCGCCGCATCGGCATAATGGTTGCCCGTGTAGTCCACGCGCTGCCCCGTCTCCACCAGCGCCACTCCGGGCGCAAGCGCGGTGCGCGGCTCATCACTCAAGTGATGCGTGATGAGCGTCACGGGCACACCTGCGGACACGGCGTACTGCGCGAGCCACAGGATGAGCCGTTGCGCGCCCGTGAGTTTCTTTAACTGGGGATAGAGAAAGGCGAGGTGCATCTACGCGGGCGGGCCGTCCCCCTCGGCCTCGTCGAGAAGCATCACGGGAATGCCATCGTCAATGCGGAAGATGCGCGTGCAGTCGGGGTCCGTGCAATGTAATTTCTGGCCTTCCAGCCGCAGGGGCGCATGGTGGCTGCACGGACACGCCAGAATGTCCAGCAACTCCTTGCTGATCGCCGGTTCGCCTGTGACGCTGGTAGCTTCGCCCATGGGGTTCTCACTCATACCGCGCTCCCTTCCCTTCCATGTATCTGTCGCGCACTCGCGCACTCGCTCATTTGGGCACATACAGATTCAGCACGTTGCGCTCTGCCAGCCGGTATCGTGCGAGGATCGCCCGCACCAGCGCGGGGGTCATGTCCGTCGGTGGGTGGTTCGGGTCCAGATCGCGCTCCCGGATCGCAATCACCGAGTACTTCCCCGCCGCCACATCCGCCACGAGGCCCGCATCGTCCCACCGCCCCAGGCGCACCTCCGCCGCCATCGTGAACGGGTCTGTGACACGTACGGGCTGACGTGCAACGACCAGTATACCAACATTGTCGCTGTAGACCGGCGCAGGCGCATTCGCAAGGTAAGAGGCGACCGCCGCCGTGCCTTCGCGCTCGCTCTGTGAAGGGACCGCATACTCTCGCGCCAGCCAACCATAGCGTCCTTCGCGCTCAAAGGCGGCAGTGCCCGTCAGAAGCACGATTGCGAACGCCACACATAGTGCCGCCAACTGCGCACGCGCCGTGCCGATCGTGACATTGCGCAGCCCGTCCGCCACTCCCTGCCCGACAAGCAGCGCGGCGGCGGCTAGCAACTCCACAAAGTGGTTATGGTTCCCACCACTCGTGCCCGCGCCAAGCGCCGCGATGCCCGCGAGGGCAAACCACGCGACCGCGAATGTCAGCCGACGCTCACGTACACTGATCGCGAGCGCGGTCAGCACGGCAACGCTAAGCAGGAGGCCATACCGGGTAGCAAATGAGGTCGCAAAGCGCTCAAACGCGCCCCAATCCCATGACCCCTGATAGCCGATTACCTTCTGCGCGAAGCCACCGCCCGTGAGTACCGTGAGCACGGTGAACGGCACGGCAAGAAAGCCCGCGTACAAAGCCGCAAGAACCGCCGCGACGCGGAGCCGCACCGGGAAGAGCGTGAGCATGAACGCGACCGGCACCGCGATAAAGGTCTGCTTTGTCCACCACCCCAGCGCGAAACAGGCAGCGCCGAGGGCAAGTATCACAATTTCATCTCGAGTGGCCCATGTCTTTTCTTGGTATATTGGTATTTTCTGGGGTATGTCCCACCACTGCCGTAACGCGACGACCCCGAGAAGGTTCCACGCGAGTGCCGTCATATCGGGGCGCACAAGCACGGCCCACACCGTCACGAGATGCGCCGTGAGCCAAAGCAATGCTGCCCACAAGCCCGCGAGCCACACTGCCCATTGACGGTTTCCGGTGCGGTGACGAGGCCAACCGACTGCCCACACGAGCCACGCTGCCACCGCACCGGTCGCAAAGAATTGCACGCCGCGCCCGACCTTCAAGGTCGGGCCAGCCACGGCAACCGCGACGGCATTGATGACCGTATAGATGGGCGGGTATGGCCCCGCATAGAAGTACGGCGCGGGGGACGGCTGATGCTGGTACGGGTTCGTTCCACCGGCGATCAGTGTCGCTTCCGCGAGGATCACCCCTTCGGCGTCGTCGCGCTGAAAGGGATACGTGATCGTTTTCTCGATCAACGGCACGGCGCTCACGCCTTTAAATAGCAATACCACCGTGGAAAGAACCAAGACCGCGATGAGAAAATTGCGCGGCATTCCGACGCGACGGCGCACATTAGTGGCGAGCATGAGGGCCGCATTCACAATCCATCGGCATTTCACAGGCGCGTGATTACCGCGCCGCCCTCCTCGACCGGGATACCGCGCGTGATGCCGCGTGTATCCACCACCGCCGAGGCCAGTGCGACCACGCGACGGTAATCCACGCGCGAATGATGCGTGACGACTACCACGCAGTCCGCTTCCCGTAGCGCCTCTTCGGTCAGTGGGGTGGAGTGTGCGGGCGTGCCATCCGGCAGGCGAAACACCGGTACATGCGGGTCATGGTATCGAATGGCCGCGCCGTCCGCCGCGAGTAATCGCCACAAGGGCGCGGCGGGCGTTTCGCGCGTGTCCGCCACATCCGGCTTATACGCGACGCCGAGCAGGAGCACGTTGCTGCCATTGACCGGTTTCTTCTGCCCGTTGAGTGCGCGGGAGACGAGGTCGCGGACGTGATACGGCATCTGGCGGTCTATTTCCACCGCCAGTTCCACGAAGCGCGTCGGCATATCGTACGCCTTCGCCTTCCACGCGAGGTACAACGGGTCCACGGGGATGCAATGCCCGCCCAGCCCCGGTCCCGGCACGAACTTCATGTACCCATACGGCTTGGTCGCGGCAGCGTCCAGCACCTCCCAGATGTCTATCCCCATCCGGTCACTGAGCAGGGCGAGTTCATCCACGAGCGCGACATTGACCACGCGAAAGATGTTCTCGACGAGCTTTTCCATCTCCGCGACGCGCGGCGAGGAGACCGGAACGATGTTCTCGGACACGAGCCGGTAGAGCGCCACCGCCCGTTCGGTGCAGGCGGGGGTCACGCCGCCGACGACTTTCGGCGTATTGCGCATCGTCCAGCCCTGGCTACTCGTGTTGCCGGGGTCAATCCGCTCCGGCGAATAGGCGACGAACACATCCGTGCCGATCGCAAACCCCGCCTGCCGCACGATTGGCACGATCAGTTCGTCCGTGGTGCCGGGATACGTCGTGCATTCGAGAATCACGAGTTGCCCCGCGCGTAAGACGCGGGCGATGCGCGCCATCGCGTCGCGCACCATTGAGAGGTCGGGGTCATACGTCGGGGTCACGGGCGTGGGCACGGCGATGATAAAGGCATCGCACGCGGCGAGTGGCGCGTCTTCCGTAGTCGCGGTGAGACGGCCTGCCGTCACCTGTGCGGCAACCGTGGCATCGGTAAGGATGTCGGGCAAGGGCGACTCGCCACGATTGATCATCGCGACCCGGCTCGGCAGTACGTCGCAGCCAACGACCGCACAGCCAGCCTCCGCGAACGCGACCGCGTACGAAAGCCCCACATACCCTAGCCCGATCACGCCAACTGTTGGTCTACTCACACTGCCCGTACCTTCTTCACGCGGTATATGCGTATCTGCTACCGCTACGCGATCCATGAGAGACCGGAGCGGGCATCAATCCAGTCAATGCCGTCCGTCACCTTTTCCGGCTTCCCTACCGTAAACGGTACGTTCGCGTCGGCAGGCGCGGTGATGTCCATCGTATAGACGGCGAACTGCCCGCCGTCCCCGTTCACCAGAAAGGCAAGCTTTTTCCCGTCCGGGGAAAACACCGGGGCGCGGGCGGCGCCGGTGTCCGTGATCTTTTGCGGGCCGGTTTTGCCGTCGCGCGACATGAGGTAAATGTCGTTTACGCGGAAATCGGGCCGCCCCGCAAAGGCAATAAACTGCCCGTCCGGGCTGAAGGCGGGATCATACGCACCGAACGGCAAGGTCGCATCGGTGATTGGTTTCCACTGCCGCGCGCTGAGATTGAGCAGGTAGACCTGCGAGACTTTGTTCGGGTTGTTATCGGCCTGCCAGAGCGCGGTAAAGGCGATGTAGTTACCGTCTGGCGACGCGGCGGTACTGTCAATCGGTTTTCCCAGATTCAATGTCAGGGGCAACGGATACGTGCGCACATCACCCGCCTTGACCGTCACGTCCTCCACAATCCACAAGCGCAACGGGCCATTGTCGCCGCTCTTGTTGTCGCTGGAAAAGGTGAGGAAATTGCCATCGCGTGACCACGATACCCCGGCCACAACCGAGCTATCCTGCACGTAGTTCCGTTCCGCGTTGATGTCCGTACCATACGAGATTTTGCTGCGAAAATTCGTCAATTGATGCTGGTCGGTGCCGTCCGGGCGGGTCGTGTAGAGATCGGAGTAAATGCCGCGATCCCCCACCTTCACGAAGGCGATGCGGTCTTCCATTTGCCCCGGCACCGTCGGCGCGCGCAGCCACCGGGGGTATTCGAGGGCATAGGCGTTGTCTTTGGCGAGGATGCGCTTCGCGCTGCCACCATTCGTGAGCAGGTAAATGCCGTCGTACTTCTTGCCGTCTTTCGAGCCGTTGACCGCGAAAAGGATGCGCCCGTCCGCCCTGCCCCCCGCAGGCGAGACATGCCCCGGCCCCGGCGCGGCACACCCCGCGAGCAGCACGGCGCAGCCGCCAAGAAACGCCCGACGCGGTATGCGCATCGTCATTCGTTGCCATCCTTTCCGCCGTAACCGAGCGCCCGTAACCCCTCGCGCGCCACTGCCGCTTCGTCCCAGGGAACGGCTACCGCGCCGATGATGATCGAGTTCTCGTGGCCCTTGCCAATGAGCGCCACGGTGTCACCCGGTTGCGCCGCCCGCAGCGCGGTGAAAATTGCCTCCCGGCGGTCGCGTATCGTGAAAAACTCCCGGCCCTCACGCCAGCCATGCCGCTCACAACCTGCGGCGATCGCGCGCAGGATCGCCCTGGCGTCTTCAAAGCGGGGGTCCTCGTTCGTGAGGTACGCGGTATCAGCGTACTGTGCCGCCGCTTCGCCCTGCATCGCGCGCTTGGCGACATCCCGCTCCCCGGCGCTACCGAAGACCGCGATGAGTCTACCCCGCGTCGTGCGTCTGAGCAAGTCGAGCAGCGCCGCGAACGCCATCGGCGTATGCGCGAAATCCACGATCACCCGAAAGGGCTGACCGGCTTCCACGCGCTCAAGATGGCCCGCCACTTCTCGCCACTGCGCCAACCCTGTGGCAATCTGTGTCGCCCCAAATCCGTGCGCGTAACCCACCGCTGCCGCCGCGAGCGCGTTCCGCACGTTATACGTGCCCAGCGTCGCCAGCGATACGGGCGCGCTCCCCGTGGGCAGGTGCAGCGTGAACGCGGTCGCGTCCGGCCCCTCGGTAATCTCGGTCGCGCGCACGGTCGCTCCCTCACCCAGGCCATACGTGAGCGGTGTGGCGTGCCGGGTCGCGGTAAGGAAATCCTCCGCGTGGGGATCGTCCGCGTTCACCACCGCGAAGCGCGGCCGGTTCCGTTCCCCACACGCATCCAGCCGTGTGAACAGCGAGCGCTTGGCGTCGCGGTAGTTCTCGAAACTGCCATGAAATTCGAGATGGTCGTGCGAGAGGTTCGTGAACACGGCGATGTCTACCGGCAGGCCGTCCAGCCGATGCATTGCCAGCGCGTGCGAGGTCGCTTCCAGTACCGCGACTGCACATTGGGCCATCACCGCCTGCCGCAGGAACCGCTGTACATGCAGCGATTCCGGCGTGGTCTGATGATTGGGGTTCGGCCAGCGCGATTTCCCCAGTTTCATCTCCACCGTACCGAGTGTGGCGCTGCGCGCGCCACCCGCATCAAGCACCGCGCCGATCATCGCCGTCGTGGTCGTTTTGCCATTCGTCCCCGTGACCCCAATCACCGTGAGCGCATCGGCGGGATGCTGATACCAGTTCGCGGCGATGAGCGCGAGTGCGGCCCGCGTATCGGGCACGGTAACGACTGCACGGACGCCCGGAGGCCGCTCGAGTTCCGCTTCCACTTCCACGACCACCACCACCGCGCCGCGTGCCGCTGCGTCTGCGATGAAGCGATGCCCATCCGCATAGCCACCACGCAACGCGACAAACAGGCTTTCTGGCGTGACGAGGCGTGAGTCAAACGTGATGTCTTTAATGGATATGTCCTGCTCACCGAAAACGCGCGCCTCCGGTATCCCCGCAACCAGTTCACAAAGCGCGCGGGGCGGCATCATCACGGCGGGGGGGTCTTGTATGGCTGGCTCAGATGACACCGTTATATCCGCCGTGATATTCATCGCACGCTTCTCCTCAACCACCGATGATGCCCCGTCGCCGCAGGAGCACGCGGCGCACAAGCGGGGCGACGAGCGGGCGATATACGCGCTCCACGATGCCGGGGTAGGCAACGATGTCGCCCCCGAATCCCTGCTTGAAGCGATACACGCCCCAGAGACCGTCACGGACATTCTGTTGCGCACCCTGCACGGCGTCCGGCGGTTCGTCCGTGGGCGGAATGCCCCACAGGTCATAGTGCGTGCAACCGACATCCCGTGCCCATTGCAGCGCGGCGAATTGCAGCGCGTAGGTTGGCATGTGTTCCCGGTGCAAGTTGCTCGACGCGCCCGTGAGGTAGATCGCCATCCGTCCCCCCCGGATGAGCAACGCCGCCGCCGCGAGATTGCCCGCGTATTCCGCGAGCAGGAGCGTGCCGTCGTGCGGCGGTGTGAATGCCCGCAGCAGGTCGGCGTAGTATGCCTCCGTATGCACGCCGAACGCATCACGGGTGGCGGTGGTTTCCAGCAACCGGTAAAACGCGGGGAGGTCCACCGCGTCTCCCTGGCGCACCGTCACGCCGCGCTTCGCCGCGAGCTTGACGTTGTAGCGCGTTTTCTGCTTCATCGCGGCGAGCAGGGCATCATCCGACCGGTCGCACGCCACGATGATCGTGCGCAGGGGCTGCACCGTGAGTGGCGACGGCACGAGGTGATACGTCACCAGACCAAACGTCGGCGGCAGCGGTGCGTCCGGCTCGATCAGGGCAAGAGCGACCCCCGCTTCCGCACAGAGCGCGTCAAGGGCCGCGAAGCAGCCACGCACCGCGTCCGTGTCATCCCAGCACACTGCAGGGCCGCGCGGTACGTACCCAACCGCAACCCCGCCGCGCCGCCGCAACAGGAGCTGCACGGCGAAACCGTCACCCGCCGCGCGCGCCACGTCCCACCCGTGCTCCGCTTTAAATGCTCCCCACGCCCACCGCTGCAACACGCTCCCATTCCCTGCCGCCACTTGCGCGTCGTGGTGGGTCGCGGCGGAACGCATGGCGGGCGCGTCGGTCGTTATCGTCATTCTCTGTCGGCCCCCGTCATACACGCGTCGTAGTGCGACATGGTGCGTCCGTACACCTGCCGCTATTCTCGCATATTGTGCCGGGACGCGCGAATCGTCATCGGTGCGGCGACGCGGGGCGCAATGCATTGCATCAGGAATCCCCGAAACGGTCACCGTGGTCTGATTGCCCCGATTCCGCGTGTCTGCTCTCATGTACGCCGTTACCGGTGTGCGCTACCGGGGCGGGCTGATGAACAGCCGCGCTATTGCGGAAGATTTCGCTGATCGTGCTGATCTCCGTGAATTGGTCTGCCTGGGCAATCAGGTCACTGGACGTACTCGCGCCGAACCCAACGATCTCGACTCGCACGCCTCGCTGCTGCACGACTTCCACGAGGCGACGAAAGTCCCCGTCGCCGGTAATGAGCACGAGCACATCGAAGTTCTCGCTCATCATGTAGGCATCGAGCGTCATTTCCACGTCGAGATCGGCCTTGATGCGCCCATTCTCATGCTTCTGGATATCCTTGCTCACCACGCGGTACCCGTTCGCAGAGAGGAAATCCACGAAGCGCCGCTGGCTGCCGTTCTCCGGGTCAATCCCCGTGTACGCATTCGCGCGGATCAGATGCCGGTTCCGCGTGACATGCTCCAGAAGGCGAATGTAGTTGACCTCCACCCCCATGCTGCGTGCCGAGTAGAACAGGTTGGACACATCCACAAAAACCCCGACATTGCCCACCATGACTGACTTTCTCCACATACCGTGCGTCGGGCAACGAGTGATATGCGTGCTCATTGCCTCGCGCGTCACCTGTTGTTTACTACGCCTTAGCCTTTTCCGTCATTGCCGCATAGATGAGCCGACCGAGGCGAGCAATGCCCTCGCGGATGCGCGCTTCGGGCATCACACTGAACGAAAGCCGCATCTCGTGCGTGCCGCCACCATCGAAGCGGCACGCGATACCGGGCAAGTAGTCTATCCCTGCCGCAATTGCCTGGGGAAACAGGGTACGGACATCCACGGTGTCCGGCGCCGTCAGCCAGATGAAAAAGCCGCCTTCCGGCACCGTCCATGTGACCCCTTCGGGCATATGCTCAGAGAGGGCGGCGAGCATCGCGTCGCGCCGCGCACGGTACAGCGTTTTCAACTGCTCGATGTGCGGTTCGAGTTTGCCCGCATGGCAGAATTCCGCAGCGGTCGTGCTTGCGAAGGGCGCGACGCCCCCATCACCGCGCAACCCCGCGACGCGGCGAATGAGCGCGGGCGGCGCGACCACCCAACCGAGGCGCATGCCCGCCGCGAGCACTTTCGAGAGCGTACCGAGCGTGATGACGCGGCTGCCACCGTCTCGTGCATCCAGCGCGTACAGGGCAGGCAACGGCTCCCCCTCGAAGCGCAGATCGTTGTAGGCGTCGTCTTCGAGGATAAACGTGTCGTACTCCCGTGCGAGCGCGAGAAGCCGTTCGCGCCGCGCCAGCGATAATGTAACGCCGAAGGGGTTTTGAAAGTTCGGGATGGTGTAGATGAACTTGGGGCGCGTGCCTTCGGCGCGTAGTTCCGCCAACCGGGCTTCCAGCACATCCATGCGAATGCCCGCCTCGTCCATCGGCGCGGGAATCACACGCGCACCGATCTGCCGGAAGAGCGCGACGCCGCCCGGCCATGTCGGGTCTTCGCTGATCACCGCGTCACCCCGGTCTACCAAGAGTTGCGCGACCTGCGTCAGCGCCTGTGTGCTACCCGCCGTGAGCAAGATGCCGTCTTCGGGCACCTCCATCATCTGCGTGCGCTTCAGCTTCGCCCGCAGGTAGTTCACCAGCGCGGGATAGCCGCCCACGCGCCCGTATTGCAGGGCAATGTGCCCGTGGCTTTCGAGCGCGGCGACTGCCGCCGCCGCGACGTCCGCCGCAGGCAGCGACGCGGGGTCCGGCAAGCCGTACAGAAAGGAGATGCGCTCGATGTGCGGGTCGAAATCATTGATGTCGCCGTCCGCGACTGCCTGCCCATACGCGCCGAGAAGATTCATCGGGGTATCACCCGCGCGGGTCTCAGTCTCTACCATGCTACGCATCCCTCTTTCGTACTTTCATATCGGCGCGTCCGGCGCGTATCGAATGCGACGCGCGGTGCCGCTCCACGAATGGGCCGACACGCGCGGGTATTGGGTGAATTGCCGCAGTGTACCGCGTCGTTCGGGGGCTGGCAAAGTGCACAAGCGACAAAGTCGGGTGAGAAGGCGTGAACCATCGGTTTGTGAAACTATAGACAAAGCCGCCAAAGTTTGTTACAATTTACACAATCCAGTCAGATACCGATGTATTGGCACAGTGGATCGGAGCAGTACGATGATGCATACCCAAGTGCGGAAACCGGCGGGGCCGGTGACGCGCATCGTGATTCTCGGTGGCGGGTTTGGTGGCGTCCTGACCGCTCGTGCGGTCGCGAAAGCGGCGAGCGTGGCGGCGCTCAACGTGCGCGTCACCCTGATAGACAAGAACGACTACTTTCTGTTCACGCCGATGCTGCCGGAAGTCGGCACGGGTATTCTCGACAGCCGGGACATTGCCTATTCGCTACGGGAGGCCACGCGTGATGCGGGCATCACGTTCTATCAGGCCGCTGTGACCCACCTCGACGTCCCCAACCGCACCGTACTCACCGATGCCGGTGTCCTCCCGTATGACGTGCTTGTGATCGCCCTCGGCGCGACCACGAATTACTTCGGCATGAAAGACGTGGAAGCGGTCGCCCTCACCTTTAAGGACATCCCCGATGCAGTGCGCTTCCACACCCACACGCTGCAAATGCTCGACCAAGCCAGCCGCGAACCGGACGCGGCCAAGCGGCGCGCGTTGCTCTCATTCGTGATCGCGGGTGGTGGCCTCACGGGCGTGGAACTCGCGGCGGAACTCGCAGATTTTCTCGCGCAAACGATGCACCGGGAGTACCCGCGCCTGACGCCCGCCGACGCCCAGATTACTTTGGTCGAGGCAATGAGTACCCTGCTGCCGGGGATGGCTCCCGAAGTGCAACAATTAGCGCAGGCTCGGTTGGAAGCAAAGGGCGTGCGCGTGTTGCTTAACACCCCCGTTACGGGCGCGACGCCGGACGCCGTGAAAACGGCAACGGCGGGCGATCTCCCGCTCGGTACGCTGGTCTGGACGGCAGGCATCGCGGGCAATCCGCTACTCGCCACCTTTCCTTTTGCGCACGCACGCGGCAACCGCATTGAGTGCGACGATACCCTTCAGGTGAAAGACGCGCCCGGCGTCTATGCCATCGGGGACTGCTCCTTTGTAAACAGCACGCTGACGCGCAAACCGTACGCTCAATCCGCACAGATCGCGGAACAGGAAGCGAAGCACGTCGCCGCGAACATTGTCCGGAGCATCACTGACGAACCCTTGCGGCCCTTCGTCTATGCCCCGCTCGGTGTGCTCATTTCGCTCGGCGACCATTACAGCATCGTGGATATGTCGCTGCTGCGTCTTTCCGGCGTGCCGGGGTACCTGCTCTGGAAAGCGTTATACTTCGCCAAGCTCCCCGCGTGGTCGAACCGCGCGGCGGTATTGACGAGCTGGTTGGTCAGCGCCGTTGCTGGGCGCAGCACGATACAGCGGGGCGTGTCCACTTCCGGCATTACGACCGGTAACACTGCTCCCACCGAGTCGGTCGCCGTTGCCCGAAAGTAGTACGCGCCGCGACGTAGTATACGCAAGGAGCGCCCATATGCTCACCGTCACGGTCAATGCCTTTGGCTCCTTGCGGATGACGGTGCTGGCGGGGGCCGAAGATGTGCGTGTCACCTTGCCCGATAGTGCGCACATTTCCGATCTCCGCACCCACCTGCGGATGCTCGCGGGGGAGGCGTGGCTCACCACCGTGAATGACCTTGCCCTGCTCTCCGACGAAGACCCGGAACTCCACGAGAACGACCTCGTGGAGTTTTTTCTGCCTGTCAGCGGCGGGTAACACGCATGGTACGATGTGTACTGAAGTGGGGGTGGCATGGTACCGCCCCTTCCGCTACACTGCACCGTTGCGGGGAGGGTGGAACCGCGTGGACGCGAGGGGAGAGCAGCGGCAATGGCGACGCAACTCTACGTAGGCACCGAACAAGGCATGTATACCGTGACAGAAGGGCGGCGCGGCTGGGAACGCACCCATAGCGTGCTCGGCGGCAGGCGCGTGGTTGCCCTTGATTACAACCATAAATCCACGAACCTCGTCTACATCGCCGTGGACAACGAGGGCGTTTACTCGTCATCCGATGCCGGCAGCAGCGCCTTTTTCCGGCAAGGCGGTGACGCGCACTGCATTTACGTGCGCCGCGATGCCCCCAAGATCATCTACGCAGGCATGGATCGCGCCCTGCTCTGGGCCAGCGGTGACGGCGGCGCGCAGTGGCACCGCCTCGACACCTTCCGCGAATTGTGGGGCGACCCCGAAGAACTGGCGCGCCAGAACCGCCCGCGCGGCGTCGTGCGCGCCGTGATCGGCGAACCGGGCAACCGCTACGGCCTGTTTGCCGGGATTGATCCCGAAGGCATGGCACGCAGTCCCGACGACGGCCATCTCTGGGATTTCGTCGCCGGTTCCCCCCAAGGGGTGTACGGCCTCGCGGGCAGCCCGGTCTATCCCACCCTGCTTATTGCCGCGACCAATGGCGGCGTGTCCTTTTCTCGCAATGGCGGCAAAACATGGGAGTACCGCAATGGTGGCCTACCTGCCGGGCAGGTGGACTGGGTGAGCGCGACCAATGCGGGGCTTTTCACTGCAGTCGGTGGCGCCCTGTACCACACCCGGCGCGACACCGGCGATTGGGAGCCGACACACGCCATTGATACCGCCGTCACCTGCCCGGTGGCCGGGGACGACAACGACCGTAGTTCGAGCGCGGGGCTGTTTTACGGCACGCGCGACGGCGTGATCTACCGCAGCCAGGACGGCGGCGACACCTGGCGTGAGGCATTTTCCCGCCTTCCCCCCATTACCTGCATCGCCGTCACGCGCGATTAGCGAGGTGACGGCGGCAACCGATAGTGCAGGCGTCTCGCTATCATAGTCCGCGTCTATGAAATCACGATGCGGCGGTAGGCAACTACTGCCGTTTTCATTGTGCGTGCGTACAAACGATGCTACTATTCCTGAACGAATAGGCGGCATGAATCAGGAGCAAAGCATGAGTGACACGGACTTCGTGATCCGCGTCGGTGGCGAATCCGGCGACGGTATGGTAACGATCGGTGATATCATCACGGTAGCGGCAGCCGACGATGGGGCATGGGCATATACCTTCCGCACCTTTCCGGCCGAGATTCGCGGCGGCCCCGTGCTCTTCCAACTGCGCACGAGCACGACGCAGGTGCTTTCAATGGGTGACGCGGTGGACGTCCTCGTCACGCTGAACAAGGAAGCATGGACGCTGCATCACAACGATTTGCGCCCGGATGGCGTGGTCGTCTATGACCCGTCCGAATACGTGCCGCCCGCGTGGTTCACCGGCACGCGGTACGAGGTGCCCGCCGTTGACCTCGCCAACAAGGCCGGGGCGAAGCGCGGCAAGAACATTGTCATCATCGGCGCCATCGCCCGCCTTTTTGGTCTCAATGAGGAGACGGTGCGCGGCACGATTGCGAAAAAGCTCGGCAAGCGCGCCGAACTGCTGCAAGGCAACCTCGATTCCTTTCAGGCCGGTTGGGACCATGCGGGCACGATCATCAAGGCCGATGCGTTCAGCTTCCACTTTCCCGAAGTGCGGGGCACAGGTGGCCGCCTCATCATGAGCGGCAACGATGCGATTGTGGCGGGCGCGCTCAAAGCAGGATGCCGCTTTTACGGTGGCTATCCGATTACGCCCGCGACGGACATCATGGAGCGCCTCGCCATTGAACTCCCAGCGGTGGACGGCGCGATTCTGCAAGCCGAAGACGAGATCGCCGCAATCAATGCCTGCCTCGGCGCTTCCTGGGCGGGCGTCAAGAGCATGACCGCCACGGCAGGCCCCGGCCTCTCGCTCATGACGGAAGGGCTTGGCCTCGCCTCCATGGCGGAGATTCCCGTGGTGGTCGTAGACGCCCAGCGCGCCGGGCCAAGCACCGGGATGCCGACCAAGATGGAGCAATCCGACCTCAACCTCGCGCTCTATGGCGCGCATGGTGATACGCCGCGCATGGTGATCGCGCCCGCCGAAGTCGCCGATTGCGTACCCACCACCGTGATGGCATTCAACCTCGCGGAGCGGTATCAGATGCCCGTGATCTACCTCAGCGACCAGTCGCTGTCGCACCGCACAGAGAGCGTACCCCGGCCCGATCTCGATGCCATCGAGGTCTGGGAGCGCGTGACACCGGAGAATATCGCGCGCTACCCGCAGTACAACGGTGCGCACACGAACCCGGACGGTGACAGTAACGGCAACGGCACCGAGTGGCGCGCGGGCATCGAAGAAGACGGCTCCGGCGATCCCGTGTACGTTAAAAGCAACACTGCGCTCTCCTCCTACGGCGTAGACCTGACCCATGTCGGCGTAGACCGCGTGCCGCCGGAAGACAAGTACGTGCGCTTCGCCATTACCGAGAGCGGCATTTCTCCGATGAGTTCACCCGGTATGCGTGGCGGGCGGCGCTACGTTTCCACGGGCATCGAGCACGACATGCTCGCCGACCCGAACTACACGCCGGAATACCATACCGTGATGACGAACAAGCGCTTCCGCAAGTTGGACACCGCGCTCCACGATCTCGGTGAAACGATGCTGCGCCGCTACGGGGCCACGGACCCGGACGTGCTCGTGATTGCCTGGGGCAGCACCGCCGGCCCAGCGCGTGAGGCAGTCGAGCGCGCAGTGGCGGACGGGCATTCGGTGGGGATGCTCCTGACATTGCTGCTCTGGCCCCTTGCGCCGGTGATCGGCGAGGCGTTGCACGCCGCGAAGCGGGTCATCATTCCCGAAGCCAACTATGCCGGCCAGTTCGCGCGCCTGCTGCGCGCCGAGTTCGGCGGCAACCGGGACACGATGGTCGAGATGCATAAGTACACGGGCCTGCCCTTCACGGCGGCGGAGATTCTCGGCACCATCCGCGAGGCGGCGAATGTGGGAGTATTGAGTAACGTGTAACGGGGATGCGGTACGGCGACGGCGATTACCTGCTTCGTGCCGCGCAAACACTCGTTCCCTGTTACTCGCCACTGGAGGATTGTATTATCATGGTAGCAACGGCATCCACTCCTGAAAAAACCACCGCGTACTACCGCTCCGATCTCCGGCCGATCTGGTGCGCGGGGTGCGGTGACTTCGGTGTTCTGGCGGCATTCTACGAGGCCCTCGTCGCGCAAGACGTGGACAAGGACAACCTTGCCATCGTTTCCGGCATCGGCTGCTCGTCGCGCATCCCCGGGTTCATTGACGCCTATGGCTTTCACGGCGTGCATGGGCGTAGCCTGCCGGTCGCAACCGGCATCAAGATCGCGCGTCCCGACCTCACCGTGGTTGCGTTCGGCGGCGATGGCGATTACTTCTCCATCGGCGCGGGCCACCTGCCCCACGCGATCCGTCGCAACGTGGATATCACGGCCATCGTGATGGACAACCAGATCTACGGCCTGACCAAGGGGCAAATCTCCCCGACTTCGCCGCAATCCATGCGCACGAAGACCACGCCCTACGGCGCAACGGATTTCCCGATCAACCCCATCGGCTACGCGCTGATGTACGGCGCGTCCTTTGTGGCGCGGGCCTTTTCCGCCCAGCGGCAGGTAATGAACCGCATCTTCCAGCGGGCGATGCAGCACAAGGGCTTCTCGTTCGTGCAGGTGATGTCCCCCTGCGTCACCTTCCACGACACCTACAAGACCTACAAGGACATCACCCAGCCGATGCCCGAAGGCCACGATATCACCGACCGCGAGGCCGCTATGCATCTCGCGCTCACCGAACCGAAGCTCTCGCTCGGCGTCTTTTTTGAGGGCGAGCCGACCGAACCCCCCGGCGACTACATTGACACGCCGATCATCTCCGGCCCGCACGGCGACGCCGGCGACCGCCTCAACGCCTACCTGAACAAGTTCGCGTAGCGCGATACGATCTCGACAACGAACGATTTGGGGAGGGGCCGATAGAACATCGGCCCCTCCCCAAATCATTTGCGCTGCCAACTGATATCAGAGTCATTTACTAATACATACGTAGAGTTTGCCCACTGATCCTTTTCTTCAGAGAAATAAACTCTCGGGTGTGCAATTCTACATGTGCGCGGTATGCTGGTCACATTAAGTTATGCCAACAAATGAGGAGTACGCATGAAAGGCAAATTCCCCGAAGAGTTTTCGCGATACGAACTGCGGCTTTCCATGCAGGACAAAGGGGCTTTGTGGGAAGACGCACATTTTGTCTTCGACGCAAATATCCTTCTTGGGTTGTATAGGTATACGGAAAAGACGCGCACGAAAATGCTCAAAATAATGAGCGACCTAGGTGACCGATGCTGGCTCCCGGTAGGTGTCTGGATAACGGTGGTCATGTACACCACCGCGCAATCAGTCGTTGCCTCTCCTTTGACCGCCGCCCGCGCTGCCTCGGTGGCGTCCACGGTTGTGGGGGCACCGGATAGTGCAGCAGTTCCCCCACGCTCCAGACGTGATTGGTCATCCCTGCTGCCATCGCGGGTGTCTGCCCGCTCGCAAGGCTGGCGTGTGGCGTGCAGAAGTTATAAACGCTACCCAGTAGATACATCCCCCGGTGCAGCCGACCATTGCGTCGCGCCAGTCCGCGTGTCCGGCGCGTCAGCGTGCCGAGGCGGGCGCGAAAGGTGGCGTTCAACCGTTCGATGTATGCCGTGTGGATTTGCTGCCCCTGCGGCAACAACCGCGCTAGTTCCGCCTCGCTGCCCTGCACCAATCGTCGCGTCACTGCCACCACCCGGTGTGCTGCACGCTGCTTCACCACCTGCCCGATTACCACCCCTGCCCACGGGGGCAACTGCGGTCGTCCCCGTCGTCCCGTGGGCGCGTCAGGAGTGCGCGTGATCGCGAGAAAGGCGGCGATGTAGGCCGAAAAGCCGTCCACGCACAGCAGGATCGGCCCCGGCACTGCGGCGACATGGACGAGCAGCATCAGGCGGCGGATCAGCGCGCCATCGCGGTGCGGACTCACCACCCCGCCCAACCACAACCGCGTGGAGACCATCATCGCCATTGCCATCCATCCTGCCCAGAGATACGGTATTGGCTGTCAAGCCTCGATGGGCACGGGAGCGAGATGTCGGAGGGGGTCAAAGGGTTGTCGTTTCGTCACC
>JAABUQ010001109.1_pt1 | contig 59915 bp, 72 predicted proteins | sample 5560001 | NCBI WGS metagenome assembly JAABUQ01 (sample SAMN10711888, study PRJNA513371) | rock metagenome | isolation source: Antarctica rocks | place: Antarctica: Victoria Land, Finger Mt nord | collected 2015-12-18
TTAAATTTCCCCTTTATTAACTTAAAATATAATATTTAATATTTAATATTTAATTTAATCCTTTTCTGAAATAAAATATATTATTATTTTTACTATTTTTATTTTATATAATTATATCGAAATTAATTAGTTTTAGTTCCTTTATATATAAATTATTAAAAAAAATTTTATTATCAAAATATTATATATATATATTATTATTAAAGTTTTTATTAAAATTACTTATTTAAATACTTTAATAAAAATATAAATATTTATAAATCTTAATTAACTTTATATTTATATTATTAAAAAGTAATAAAAATATTAAAAAGTAATATATTATATAATAAAAGTTAATAAAAACTTCGTTATATTAATAAATAATAAAGCTTTATTTGGATTAAAAGAGTTAATTATTATTAATTAAGTATTTATTAATATTACAAAGAGTTCAAATTCAAATTATTTAAATTTAAATATAATTATTAAGTATTTTAATAATATAAAATAAAATAAAAATTTAAAAAGTTTTTAACCTTATTTAATATATATATAAGTTTTTATTTTACAAATAATACTTAAAAATATATTATTATAAGATAAAATATAAATAATTCTTTAAAACTTTTGTTAATATATTTAATATTAATATTTAAAAATATAATTAATATAATATTTTTTTTTTAATTTTATAATAATTTATATTGTTTTATATAAATTTTATTTATTTAGATTTAAAGTAAAGTAAAATTTGTTTTTCTTATTAAACTTTTAATATTAAATTATTATTTTTTAAAAGTAAATAAAATTCTTTTATTATATTTTAAATTCAATATTAAAAAAATAAAAATAAATTTTTTTTATAATAAAAGCTTAACAAATATTTATTAAATTAAATATTTTTATATTAAAAGCTTAACAAATAATTTTCTTATAAAATTTTTATATTTAAAAAATCCTTTTCGAATATTATATATATAAATTAATATATAAATTAATATATTATTAATATTATAATATTATTAATATAGAAAAAACTTTTTTTTAAATATATTAAAGTTTGTTTCTTTTTAAGTTCCCGATTGTAATTTTTATAATTATTAAAATATTATTCTTTTATAGATTTAATTCGAATATTATATATATTAAGTAAAAACAATACTTATAATATATAATAAAAAGCCTTTTTGCAATAAAAGAATTAAAAGTTTTTATTATATATAATTTCGATAATTAATAAAAAATTATTATTATATTTAAATTATTTTAAATATTTATAAAATACTTTCGTTTTATAACTTTGTATTAATAAATATATTATATATTTCAAATTATTATAAAAGTTTAAAAAATAATATATTTTAAAAATAATACAATTTTAAATAAATAATATAATTTTTATTAATTGTTTTATTTTTATTATTATAAAATTACCTTTTTAATTATATTAATATATTTTATATATATTTTATAAAAAAGATTCAATACAAACTTTATTATTAAACTTCTTAAAATATTTTAAAAAACTTAATAATATATTTAAAATTATATAAATATTATTACTTTCCAAATACTTGTATAAAAATTGTTATTTGTTATTAATATTTATTAATATTAATATAAAACATTAATTAATTATAAATTTATTTTTATAATAAACTTTTTTAATAGTAATATATTTTATTTAATTATATATATTAATATAAACATTAAATCTTTATGATTTAATAAAAAAAAGTAAAATTATAAATTGCAAATTAATTTGAAAACAAAAAGGTTGAAAACAAAAAGGTTGAAAACAAAAAGGTTGAAAATAAATAAATAAATAAATAAATAATATTGATATTAAAATTAATAGTAAATAAAAAAACGTTTAAAAAGGAAATATTAAAATGGATAATAAATAAAGAAATTATTTAAAAAAATAAATTATTAAAATTTTTATTTTTATTTTTATTTTTTAATAACAATATTTATTATGATAATAATTAATAATATAACTTATTTATAAATTATATTAGGATTAAAATAAAAGTTTATTATATAATAAAGAATTAAATAATAATATTATAATAATAACAAAACTATTAAACTTTATTAAATATTAAATAATATACTTGCAATATTAAAGTTATTATAATTTTAATTATATTTATAATTTTTTAAATAAAATTATTAAAATTAATAAATAATTATATATAATAATTATTCCAATCCGGGGTTGATATATACATTATTCGAAATAAATTATTCGTCTTATTAGAAATTTTCGGATTATTGAGTTATTCAAATAGAAAGATAATAAAAACTTATAAATTAAAGAAAAATTAAAAATAACATTATTATTAAACTTTCTTATAACTTTAAATAAGTTTATAGCTTTAAGCTTTACTTCCTTAATACAATCTTCTTTTATTCATATTATATTGATTCGGCCTTTAACCTTTTCTTCTTCTTAATATATATTTTAAAAGAACGAATAAATCGGATTAAAGTCTTTAAATTATTATATATAATTAAAATATTGATTTAGATTAAGGTATTATTTTTAAGAAATTTAAAGAATATATATTTTAAAGCTCGAAAATTCGTCTTGGCTAAACTTAAATAATAGGCCTATAATCGTATAATATATAGGAGAAAAGGATAATTCTCAATCAGCTTGTTTACAGTAGTATTAGGGTTTGTACCAGGCGGTATACTATTACCCTTTAAGTCTTGAAGCAGCGTCTTCCACTGTCGATCTCTGATGGACGCAAGAAAATATAGGCATACAGTTGCCAGAGTTTCGTGTCCTCTGCCTGGGATCTTCTTTATCTTGTTTCGGCAGTCTTATGGATTTCATCTATTCTCGGTCCCCTGCGAAGGGAAATGTAACATTTCTAATTCTCGGCTGTAAGCGCCGCTAGCATTGATTGTATTATATGACGTAAATAAAGTACGGAGTATGCAAGTATGGAAAGTGCATATGGTCACTAATAGAGACAGCAAACAATTATAATTATTCCACCGCACAATTTGACGTCCTATATAATGCTCCCAAGAACTTCCACAACAACCGTATGCTCATGTTCAAATCTAATGTGATTCAGCGGGCTGAACAGATCTAGGCATTCCGGCGTTGGCCAAGCTCCTTTCCACCAATCCGCCTTTCCCCGTTCCATCTTCGACTGCTATCTACAGAGACCCGAGCAGCCATCGATAAGGCGGTGGCTTCCAAACCTGTAGTACTGTTCATGAAGGGTACCCCAGAAACGCCGCAGTGTGGATTTTCGAGAGCGAGCATCCAAATCCTCGGGCTACAGGGAGTGGATCCGAGAAAATTCTCGGCGTTCAATGTACTGGAGGACGAGGAGCTCAGGCAAGGTAACAGCCCATCATCCGGTCTCCTACGCTCAGATCTGACTTGCGAATATGATAGGGCTCAAGGAATATTCGGAGTGGCCAACAATACCACAGCTTTACGTCGGAAAAGAATTTGTTGGGGGTTGTGATATATTACTTTCGATGCATCAGAACGGAGAGCTTTCCAAAATGTTGGGGGAGAAAGGGGTGTTGGTTCCTGCTGAAGCTTCCACGGACACATCGGCATGAACATGGTATCGAGTCACGATCAAACTTGTTCCAAAGTGACATTTCCCTGTCCTGGTCGACTTGTGAGAAACTTAGTGTTTGCATGAGAGTTCTACGTTGCATAGTGTAGAGTGCATGATGCACGATACGTATTAAAAGAATCTGCCTGACCTCTCCCCGCCATCACCATTCAGCGGTGTTGACCATATTGGATATCATGTGGCGTGGGGGACTTTGGTTTTTCTCAGTATCAAAAAGGAAGAGGCTGGTCTTTCTTGCCACCTCAGCCCACGTGTCTTCAAACGCTCACCAAGTGCTCACCATCACGCTGCTTTTTTGCAACGCATTCTGATCCAATAGCAACCACTGCTATTACTGCTTTAACCTATCCTACGCCCGTCAAACAATCTTAGCTAGCTGCAAACATGGGAGAATCCAAGCCTGTTCTCAAATTGCCAATCAAGAACGCTTCAGTCTCAGTATCCAGCATGCTCAACAAAGCAAGCATCGAAGCTCAACGACAAGGGAAGGCAGCGCAAAAGAAGTATGCCATCGAGAAATCCAAGTCTCGTGCGAAGAAAACCAAGAAGCGTACACACAAGCCCGAGCATCCACTGGCAACTGCATTCTCTGGTCAATTATGTTCTCACCGATCACTTTCCCCGTATGCTTACGTCGACTTTAGACAGCATCGAAGAGTCACGCTCGCACATCGTCCGCCATGGGAACATCAATGTTGGGGCCGGATCCACGGCACTCTTACATCATCTGTCCAATTCCCACGATCACCTCCACCAACTGATACAGCGCGGGCTGCAGACTAGGGATATCATCACCCGGCCGATCAAAACCCATGCCATCAATTGGGACTCGGCTGATGGCACCCAATCCGGTGTCACAGAGCTTGGTCCCATCATGAAAACCTTGAAGAGAGCCGTTGCGACAGAAGAAAAGGAGATTGCACGTCTCTGCGACGAGTGGCAGGAGGTGAACGAGCAAATTTGCACTGCGACCCTCGAACTGGTCGGTGAAAACGAGTATGAGCGTATTATGACTGGGGTCATCGATGCCTCGATGTGCCATGGGAACGACGGCGACCTACGTGGCGAGATTGAGGCGGAGAAAAAGCGAGCAATGAAACAAATCGAAGAGGCCAATCTCTTTGCTATGAACGCCATGCAGGAGAGTGAGCAGGTAAGCAGCGGGCCTCATTCCACTCATGTCGCCACAACACTGACAACAACATGCTCGCCCAGAGATTGAAGATCAAGCAGCACGAGATGCAGAAGTCTTTCTACAAACTGCTAAATAGCGAGGAGTACTGAGTTCGGTGGGCACTGGGGGCGGAGATGGTGTCTATCTATTACTCATGTTCTATTCTATTACGTAGTCCGCATGAGGACAACGTGCTGGGAATTGCTGCCGCCGCCTTGAGATCAACACGTTCGCTTATTCGCAGAGAGTAGGTCGATTCAGGCGAGTTTGGGTCGCTCGGCTACAACGACGAGCTGATAACAGTCCGAAAGGAAGGAATACCAGCCAGGCTCTATGCTTGTCGCATACAGTGATTTCGAGGAACACGAGAGTGAAAAGGAAAAGCGGCTGAGAGCGGGTTGCATCGGCTGTGGTTATCTTTCCAGCATCTTATCAATTGATTTGGTGATTATCAATTGACCAATGACATCGAATCAGAAGTGGAAAAACATGTTAGCATGTGTGAGTCACATACGAATCATGTTATTCTCTCTCTCAATTCTTCTGTATTGTCACCTGCAAATCTGCAGATGTTTCACCTAAGAGAAACTTTTATCTCGCGATTGCCGTTCCCAAGCGCATTGGGCAGGATTCTCCACCCGAGAATATCTTTCCAGTACTATAAAAGCACACTCTCATCCGCCAATGCTACGCTCATACCCATTGGAACATTCACCTGATCATTGAAAATTCCGAAGCCAGATTCAGCAGATCCTCGTTCGCGCTTTCCACAAGCAGAAGCTTTTGCATACAGCCTTCCACGCAGCAGCTCCCCAATGGCTCCCACTGCCATACAATCAATTTCGGAACTTACGATATCAGGCCAAAAACATGCAGTCACAAAGACAGCGCCGTCAATTGCCCCAAACGATGTAGCTACGAATACCCATGAACTCGACGCTTCCAAACTCGTTTTCGAACGTAATAATAACCCACGACCGGTTCCGGAACCAAATTCACCAGAAGTGTGGGCGCAAAACGTGTACGCACACCCCCCACTCCTACCCATTGTCTTGGTTCCCCTCAGGCTAATACGAGACCACAGCTGCACTGACCATATGATTACATGTAAATGGACCTTGGCCCATGGCTGGGATGCACCCCGGCTAGGATCTTACGGCCCCCTCTCCATCATGCCCACCGCCTCCGTCCTCCATTATGCAACGGAATGTTTCGAAGGCATGAAGCTCTACCGCGGCTACGATTCCCGACTGCGCCTTTTCAGACCAGATTGCAACGCCAGACGGATGCTCAACTCGGCCACTCGGATCGCCCTTCCTGCCTTCGATCCAGCAGAGCTAGAGGAGCTGATTTTGGAGTTGTGTGCTGTGGACGGGGAGAAGTGGCTACCGAAGTCACGACCAGGGACATTTCTCTACCTACGTCCAACCATGATAGGAACAGCAGACAACCTGGGCGTGCAAAAGCCAAAGGAAGCTCTGCTATACGTGTTGGCATGCTGCTTCCCCTCCTTTGACTCACCGACGAATTTCCTCGACCCGATGAAGGATGCGCACGGCCGACCTGGTCTTAAACTCCTCGCTAGTAAAGAAGACACGACCCGAGCCTGGCCCGGCGGTTTCGGCTTCGCGAAGCTCGGAGCCAATTATGGGCCCTCCCTGATCGCTCAAGGCGAGGCGAAAGAACGAGGATTTGACCAAGTCTTGTGGCTGCTGGGGAAGGAGTGCAACGTAACCGAAGCGGGTGCAAGTAATTTCTTCGTGGTGTGGAGGGATCGGGAGGGGAGAGTGCAGCTTTTGACGGCGCCGTTGGGAGATAAAATCATCTTGGACGGGGTGACGAGGAGGAGTGTGCTGCAGCTGGCACGGGAACGATTGGGAGTTGGTGAGGCGGACCCGGGGACAGAGGTGAATGGAGGATTGGAGGGATTGGAAATTGTGGAGCGAACTTACACTATGCAGGAGGTCGCGGAAGCTGTGGACGAGGGGAGATTGATTGAGGCTTTTGCTTGTGGGACGGCAGTAAGCCTACTTTGTTCCTATTCGACAGGACATCGCTGACATTCAAAGTGGTTTTTATCGGCGGTGTCGCAGATACATTTCAGAGGCAGAGATATGGTCATCCCTATGTCTGAAGGTGATTCTGGGAAATATGCAGCACTATTGAAAAGCTGGCTCACAGACATCATGTACGGGAATGTGCAGCATGAGTGGGGTATCGTGGTCGATGAGAAGCTGACATGAGGAACCATTGGCTTACGTCCTTGCCCACAAAAAGTATTGGCTGTAAATAGTGAGAAAGGGAGGCTCTTGTTGGATCGATCTTGAAAGAGGTGTTGACTTCTGGGAGCGGTTGTTCGTATTGCATGGCGTTGCATGATAAGATTGCGCTCGAAGACGGAGAGGGTAACAAAATCGTAATAGAATTGTTGCGGAGCGAACTATGCCCTGGCTGGCCGAGTTCTGACCGCTGCACCCTTATATATCAATATCTCGCCGTTGCATTCCTTTTCAACTATTACTTCCCAGCTCTTTTTCCTTCTCTGCTGCTTCCCTTTCCAAACCCTCCCTCCTCTTGACGGCCTCCTCCGTAACAGCCTTCTCGCCTTTGGCCCTCTGCCTCCTCTCATACATCTCACGACTTTTCATTATACGCTGAACTATTTCCTCTGCGTTGACATCTTGAAAGTCGTGTGAACCAATCTCTTGGTATATTGCGAGAGATTTGGCGTCGGCGTATGGATCGTATGTTAGGGGCATAAATGACGTGGGACCGTGGTAAACAGCATGTGGTTGGCCGTATGGCAGGCCCTGGAGGAAGGCCCTCATGGGCGTGAACGGCGCGGAGAATACTACGGTATGGACGTACTGGACGCACAGTCAGATAATGTAATCATATAGCGTCAGGTGAATCGCTTGGGAGATTACACGGCACTGAAGGACGCAAAGACCGCGTTCGAATATGTTCATGACAGGGTAGTTGACTCCTTTCCAGTGGTTGATAATTTCATCATCGTGAACACCGACAACAACGAAGGCTGGAGCGTAGTTCTTCCGTGGACCCTCGTACCACCCGCTGTTACGTGCAATCGCATCTTCAGCTTTGACGACTTGTCTGAGGAATTCGATGTGTCCAGAAGAGAAAAGATCGAAGCCCCCATCCACATACACAATCCTTTGGTCTTGTCGCGGCTCTTTGCCATCCACCATCACCTTGAATTTGCCCCCAGTCTCCGATGCCTCGTCTTTCGAAACTTCTTGTGAGCTTGTCCAGCTGAAGACCTTAGCACCAGACTTCGAGCCAGACTCGTCTGTTGCGTAGTCCCTGATCTGCAGGCTCATCTCGCCGCCAAGCGCTATCCTTTCAGCCCGCGTCCCAGATCCCTCCTCACCGGAAAGCAACCTGGGAAGAGATTTGATGAAGTGGTTTCTGGTGCAGAGCAGCATCCGTCCTACCAGGTCTGTCGTGGAAATCCTGGGTGTTCGCTTGACCACGAGGAAGCGACCAGCTTCTTTCACAAACCGATAGCAATCTTTTCCGCTGCTATCTGAAGTGATATCATCGCCATGCACAACATAGTAGCAGCCGTAATGAGATATCCAGGGCAACGATGTGACGTAGGGCGCATCAGGAATAGACTTGGTGGACCATCGGCAAGCGTCTACAGCAGCGACACTGATCGAAGAGCTCAGCTAGCCTCGCGATGCCAGACTGAGGTGGACGAACCGCTCTTTCAAAGTCATGACAGTTGGACCTTTGTTGTGTAAGATCTCCTCGTCCGAGTGGATTCCCACAAATAGCTCTTTGCCCAATCTTCTTGCCTGCAGCATAGCTCCGGCGTGCCCTATTATTCATTTTAGTCGCGAGCAGGACGGCTTGCAAGCTAGGGCGGCGTACCATGATGGGCGAAATCGAAGCAGCCGTCGACCCAGACGCGATCCTGGGAGATTTCTACGTCGTCTTGCGGGCTGGCGGGCCAATGGCCAGGTGGAGGGACCTCTGGTTTCATTGTCGAGGGAATCTGAACACAAAGGTAGCTTTCTGCAGAGCACTTTGATCACTCAAGGACAATAAGGGAGCGTATGGGAATAATGGGAAGAGAAGAGAAAAGTAATAGGAGCTGGAAAATTAGGAGACTGGGATTGTTCCTGTCGATCCTTGCGCTGTGGCTGAAGCGCATGAGGAATAAAAACCGCAATCGGCGAACATCGCTTGAGAAGAGCTTTTTTGTGCCACTTTGCTGACGGATTGTAAGCAGTGTCTTCTTACATGCATCCTCCTACAATTTGACTCGATGTGAATATATCAGAAAATTGGGCAGGTAAGGAATGCGCCGCAATGGGTGCCGGCCAATTGCAGCAGGCCGTAGGACCAACAACCTTCCTCTCAACCTTCAAAGCTTCCGCCAGACGAGTCGCCAGCAACATCTCCCCCACTCAGCAGTCTGACGACATCTTCTCCCAAGTTGATCCAGAAGAGACCTCGAGTCGGAACAGCCCTTCGACTAGACGATCCTCCATCTCCTCCAAACCGAGCCCCTGGGACAGATCTAGAGCTGCCTCCATCAGTACAACATCCCTTTCGGAGCTGCCCGACAGAAGACCCGTACCCTCGCGCCTGGGAAAACGTCAACTCTCCACATCATCTTTGCTGTCTTTCCAAAAGCCTCCGCAGCCAGGACAAAGCCCTGATGTCAACCCTCCCCCAATCCCGCCTGGATCCACGTATGTAGAGCACAATCAGTCGACCGGCTCGCTCAACATGACCACTGTATCTTCCACCAATGGCTCGCGGCTCGAGCATGCTAGAACAACGAGCACATCTCAAGCGAGTATAAGCTTTGGCCAGGGTAGCAATATTAATGTGTCTGTTCCGAGTCTGCCCCCAGCTCCACTGGGCATGTCACAGAATCCCCACACCGTGTACCAGCAGATCAACGACATGTCGTCGAAGAGGATATCAACGCTGGACTACCTTAGGAAGGCGTAGGTGCAGCCCGTTTTCTACTCTTTCGTGGAAATGGAACAATCTATGGTTATCTTCAACGTGGTCAACTAATCATTGATCAGGCATGATGGCGGCGTCTATTGGTACAATACTCTCCGGTTCAGCAAAGCTGACTTGGTTAAGATGCCCTTTTTTGAGTCGAAGAAAATTGCACGGCGAGCTACCAATTATCTGTTACTCGGCCTATCCCTGCCTACGATCCTCGATATGAATGCGTCGAATCCTTTGGAGTATCTTCGTGCACTCAATGCATTGCTTGCCGAATTTGAATCATATCAACAGGTCCACCCGCCCGACGGATCTTCTGCTTCTTCGTTGTCGAGGGCTCGCATCCCGCAGATCTTCAAGCGCGCAACCCATGCGAGTACAAAGGGTCGAAGGACAAGTTCGACCACAGACATTGGACTTCCCATGAACGCAAGTGATCCGGGAGACCACAAGCTCGCTTTGAGCGGAGCGGCGACGGCCTCGGCAACGGCCGCCTCCTTTCCAGCCAGCGACCAGGATCTACTACCAGGCGAGGAGTATACACATTTACTCACACCTTCTCTACCCTTCGATCCCGACTTTTTTGAAACCTTCGCAACGCTTTGCGATGTTTTAATAGATTGCTATACACGGATCATGAACCTCGTTTCGTCGCCTGCCGTAGTAGCACCGGGGACTGGAGAGATCTTCGCCAAAGCAGATGCGAGACTCAGGAAGATTATGGTCGCTGGCATCATCAAGGAATTTGAAGACGCTAGCAGGAGTGGAACGAAAGCCGAACTTGCCGGTCTGGGCAAAGCTGTACTGGGAGGGTTGATGTGACAAATTTCTGGGTTCGGACTCGTTAATTGACGAGTCTTCCTGTATCCAAAATTAGGAGATGTCCCCCCGCGTACGAGATTTTAGAAAGGGGTCAGTCCTCGCTGCCGGGCCCGTCCGGTACCCCGAGCTCTTTTGGAGTGCAGAGACTGAAAGCTGAGGTTTGTCGAGAGTCGAAAACGCTGGCTAGGTTCGAGGTAGCTAATGCCATTCTCAGGCTTCATCTCTGGGGAATAAGAACTGGGTCTTGAGTGAAAGGCGACGCAGAGCAGGGCGAAGGCTCTACCTTTGGAGTGAATTCTGTTGAAGAGTCTAAGGAGGAACACCAGTCGCTACATCCACAATTTTACAACGTTGGGGTGCAATGAGATCCCGCGTTTAGCCTAGGGCAAAGGGCCGCAGGTACAGATGCACAGAGCAATGTGAATCAAATTGCTGTAAACTTGGAATAGGAGGATCCCAGTGACACAGATGAGTTCACTTGATGATCATATGGGATCGCATCTCAGCTGCGAAGATTTTCAGGTAGTGTATGCATACCCTAGGTGACGGACGTAGTCCAAGAAACCCTGGCTCTACTTTTGTTCCCAAACGCCAGGCTTCATGCATATGCCTTTTCGTCCTGTATCATGGTATCACCAATGCTCCAATGCCCGCTGATGCCAAATATCCCCGCCATGAAATGCCGTGAATGTCCGAGACCCATGGATCCATTCACACTCAAGCCCCAGCAGTCTCCCTCGTCCGGGCCTCCTTCTCCTTCTCCTTCTCCTCCCCAAATACTCTCCTACTCATCTCCAACACCGCCTCAAAGCCTTCCCTTCCCCTTTTCGCATTTTCCTTGAACCGCTCCACGCTTGCCTCCTCGATCTTCGCCTTCATCTTCTGCCAGCCGCCACACAGGGCCGTAATCCTCGCCTCCTGCTCAAATTTCGTCCGCTCGTGCCCTGGCTCCGACGCACTTGGGTCAGGTTGGTAGACCACGGTCTCCCTCACGCTGATCAGGTTATTCCACGTCAGATTGGTCGAGCACATGGTCACCTTCTTCTCCGCGGGATCGACGTAGCTGGTCTCGTAGCTGTAGGTCGTGCATTGCCCGCCGAAGATGGCTTTGACGATTGCAGGCGCGGGTTGGGTGCAGGTGATGAGGCGTTCGGTTCGAAGGATGCCTGTGGCCGGGTCGACGTGGCGGGAGAGGGTGTCGACGGCGACAACGTGTGGAGAGGCCTTGTTCCACGGGCAGTATTTGCGCCAGTTGGCTGTTGAGACTTCGTCCCATGAGTAGTCAAAGGTGTAGGAAGAGGAGAAAACGCGCATAGTGAGGATTCGGGACTCCGGGTCTGCGAAGAGAAATTTTGTGGTGGCCAGGCGGTCCGGTGATTAAATTGAAAATTCAGGAAAGGAGTCTTGGTTTAGTATGTGTAGGACAGGCCGTACTGCTCGTGAATGGATTGGTCTCGGTCTTCTAGAGGTGTAGTGGGTTGAAGGAGTGAATGATGTGAACGTAGCCTGGTTCAAGGTGCTGGATTTGATTGTGTGAAGTTTTCGTACATATTGTATTGATCGTCGCCTCCGTCAGCCATCGGGCAAAACCGGAGCTTTTCTCCGTTCGAGCTTCCCTTGAGTCACCTCACGCAATTGGAGGCTTCAATGAACGACATCTCACAATTAATCTACATATTAAAGAAGACACTACAAAGGCTGATGTTGAAAGATGCTAATGACAGCGTGCCCAATTGAATAGTCTTCCAGCGCTACCTACCAATCTACCAATTGAGCCAGCCATTTGCACGGAACGGATGCAGTTATTTTAAGGCCCCCCGCAGTGCCAATTGTGGCGCATGAACCGAGGGGGAACGATGCAGCATCAAATCGGATCGTCACTCTTGCTGGAAGCGTGCCATCTCAGCAGCGGGGGTTGCGGTTTTAACTAAAAGCCACCGCATCAATTCCTTGCTTTACGATGTCGAGCAGACGACCAGCCTTCCCCCCCGGCCCTTCACCATCCCTCTTACACAACCCTCTCTCCCTTCTCTCTACTCATTATCCGCACGATCTACCAGCAAGCATTGATTCATTAGACAGTCAACAATATGGTCGAGCTCCGTAAACGCAAAGCGCCCACAGAGGCTGCCCCGCCTCCTATCAAGAAAGTCAATTCGGTCAAGTCCAATGCTTCGGCAAAGAAAGATGATTCCACCCCCACCCCTAAGCCGGCATCTCCTACCGCGGGCGATTTGATCACCCTCGAAGGGTTCGGCGGGGAGATCGAGACTAATGATGGGGAAAAGACCAGTCTGAAGAACTTAGTCGACGGCAGCAAGAGTGGCGTCGTTCTTTTCACTTATCCAAGGGCCTCCACACCGGGATGTAGGTCTTCTAATGCATTTCAAGTCCAATCTCTTGCGCCTGGGTCCGATGACTGAAATGCTATCAGGCACCACTCAGGCATGCTTGTTCAGGGACGAGTATACTTCATTGACGGCGACGGGCTTTTCCATCTACGGTCTCTCCACAGACTCGCCAAAATCTAATACTACTTTCAAGACTAAGCAGAATTTGCCATATGCGCTCCTCTGCGATCCAAAGGCAACCCTGATTGCCGCAATTGGCATGAAGAAGTCCCCTAGCGGGACCACGAGAGGCGTATTCGTTGTCGACAAGTCCGGGAAAGTCGAGGCAGTCGGACCTGGAGTATGCTCTTTACTGACTCATTCAGAGATACCCTGAACCGCTGACAATTCTCAAGGGACCTGCAGCTACGGTCGACATGGTCCGCAGCCTCATTGGAGGCGCGAAATTTGCCTCACGTGATGACGCGGGGAAGATCGTTGAAGGCGAGCCAAATAATATAGAGATTGACGAGGCTAAGCCCAGCGCTCATGGGGAAACAGAATCAAAGCCTGCGAATGGCGAGGAAACGAAAGCTGACGTTGCAAAAGCTGACGTTGCAGCTGAAGTCGCCGACTCTGCAGAGAAGTTGGATGCGCCAAAGCCTGCCAATGGAGACAAGATGGAGGTTGACGAAGATAAAGCGAGCGCTCAAGGAGAGGCAGCGTCAAAGCCGGCTATTTCAGAAGAGGCGAAAATTGATGTTGCAAAGGCTAAGGTTGCCGGAGAAGTCGCTGACTCCGCTGAGAAGCTGGATGCAGGTGCTGTACCCTAGCGAAAACTGTTCCTACCTTTCAGATGTTCGCAGCGCACTTTCAATCGAAAGGTCTGGCCTTCCAATGCGGCTATTTTCCTCTACCCCATTACTATTTAAGTTGAGGCATGGTGGTCTTGAGTCTTTCGATCGCAACTTGTTAGATACTACCAATGGTCTCAGGTCAATGGGGGACGTTGATCCAGAGGCAGCTTCAATAGAAAATTGTTCTTGAAGCCAGGATTCACTAACGCGTTTAGCATAAATTGCAATACAGCTTAATCGGTGAAGATATTGGCTCTTTACAGCATAATATGGATATTTTCAGGCCTCCCGACTTAGTTTTTATCCCCGCTAAACCCCCAGACACTGTGAAAAGTAAGTCGTTCTAACAAGGCACCCAAGGTTCGGTCAGCTTTTAGCGGTACGTTCTTACGTGCCTCAAAGTACGGGAAAGATCCTCGCGTCCAACAATCTATGAAGATACCTACAGATCAATGAATATGTGATCGAGGGTTGCAACTGTTTACACGCTCGCAGATTTCCTACAAATCATCTTAGATTTCATCGTCAGAGAAGACGCCCCTCCCTTTCTGTTCGGCATCATCCCTGAACATGGCTGGTGTGTCTGTATCTGTGTCGTCTTCTGCAGTGATCACCGCGACTATCATGACACTGCTTGCAAGCTCCGTGGGATACTTCTTCACCAGACTATATCATGCACGCATGCTCATTGTTGAACGGCAGAGAAAAGGCTTGGTAAGTGTGCCGGACCTGATATTGTTTCTGCATGCTGACATCCCACAGCCTGTTTGCCCCGGCCATAACTTTCTTTTTGGCCATCTTCTCTATTTCAAAACCAAGATGGATGCGCTTCCCAAGGGCGCTCATTATCAATATGCGTTCGGCGACGTGGCTCGGGAGCATTTTGTCAAGGAGGGTGTATACTATGTTGACCTTTGGCCTCTGGGCGGGTTATTCTTAACAGTCGTATCCCCTAAAGTGGCTATTCAAGCTACACAAACAAACACCAGCCTATCTAGTGAAAGGCCTGCCTTGCTACGTCGTTTCTTCAAGCCAATTGCAGGTGGTCCTAATCTCTTCGATTTGCCCGAGAAAGAATGGAGACCGTGGCGCGCTGCTTTCAACAAGGGTTTCAGCTCCGACCACATCCTGTCACTTGTCCCTGGAATGGCCCAGCAAACAAGCGTATACTGTAATACTCTGCGAATGCTAGCGCGGGAAGGCGATCTTTTCTACCTCGACCCAACGACACTGCGATTCACAATGGACCTCATTGGAAAAACGATATTGTCTGTCTCTCGCAAACACCACCTTCATATTATCCAAAGAGCTGACTCGGGATCAGGAACACCTCCCTGGGCGCCCAGACCGGCAAAAATGTTCTTGCCGATTGCATGATTAGTCAAATCCGCTGGCAGCAACCGAATTCTGGAGGAAATCCCTGGGAGTACTTGAATGTCGCTCGCTGGTGCATGCATTGGTGGAATGGTCGCCAAATGGACCAGTACATTGGGAACGTGCTTGACCAACGCTATTCGGCATACAGAGTCGATTCGGGCAACACTAGGAGCAAAGCAGTGATAGACCTTGTTCTTCAAGCGTACATCGCTGAGGACGAAAAGGTGAAGCCCGGCAAACTAGATCCAGAATTTCGTGTCTTTGCGATTCGGCAGATACGCCTCTTTCTCTTTGCAGGCCACGACTCAACAAGCAGCACGATATGCTACATTCTTCATCTTCTGTCCACCAACCCCGAAACTCTCACCCGCCTCCGTATAGAGCATGACAGCGTTTTCGGAGCCAAGGTTGCGGACGTACAATCATTGCTGGAGACCCAGCCCCAGCTCACAGCATCTTTGGCGTATACTACCGCTGTCATCAAGGAGGTACGCGTGATTTTGGTCTCTGAATCTTTCGTCTCTGCAACACCTCTACATACTAAGACATCCCTCCCTTGAATGTGCACGCTGATCACGAGACCGTGACAGGCTTTGCGCCTCTTCACACCAGCGGGCTGCAGTCGAGCTGGAAAGGCCAACGCCAGTGTCATAGATGATCAAGGCAACCACTGCCCAACGGAGAATGCATTCATCTGGCAGGTACACGTCGAGATGCACCGTTCACCCAAATACTGGGTCCGTCCGGACGAATTTATTCCTCAACGGTGGCTCGTGGAGCCTAGGCATGAGCTTTATCCCATGAAAGGCGCAGTAGGTGAATTTTGCAAATATTATACCCTCCCAAGGGACAATCTGAATTTTCTGGTGTCAAATCGCCATGGAAGAGCCCTTCTTTATACGCCTTCCTATTCGAAAACCCTTAGTCTGAGCATGTTCTGACTTCGAAAATGATAGTGGCGCGCATTTGAACATGGACCCAGAAATTGCATTGCCCAAGGACTTGTGATGACTGAGCTGCGAGTCGTACTGTCTCTGATCTCCAGAGAATTTGATTTTAAGCCTGCATATGACGAGTGGGATGGCATACATCCTCGCAAGGGGATAAGGACGTATAGGGGCGAGAGGGTCTATCAGATTGAGGAGGCGGCTTCGCATCCAGTGGACAAGTATCCATGTCGGGTCTCTTTGAGGAGGGTTTGAGATATTGGTGTGAATGAGCGCAGAAGCCTGACTTTACCAGTGAAAACCTCATTTATTATCAGGGCTTATGATATAGGAAGGATTTGGACTCAGGTTTTGGACATTGGATATCCTTTTGAAAATGCCGGCTACTCATGAGATGCCGTGGAGAGCAATAAGTATGATGCACGCTCGCATTGAACAAGCACACTCTACCCTAACTGTTACACGTAGGGGGTTTTGCAAGTCTGATTGTAGATCCACTGCATCATTATCATTTGGAGAACAAGGCATTGCTTAACCCGAATCACCACCTCACCAAATGCCAGTCTCATTCCAGAGGGCGAGTAGCGCCGCTATACAGGTTAAGGGAAGTGTGAGTCGCGGCTGAAGGGCCCCATTCGAGCTCGACAGCCTCCGGCTGCATTTTCTCTTGACTACGGGGCACATTTCCGGCCCTTTGCTCGAAGCCGTCGACCCTGTTTGATCGACTGTGTAGAGCGCTAAGATACGCTCCAATTGAGAAGTACTAGCATGATCTCAGGGCATGAGAAGATAATGGAAATGGGAATATGACCCCCAGCTCTTTCAGGGCTCTGCCTAAGCTGCCACCTATAGGGTAAATAAGGACGATGCAATACGCCATTTGCATTATGAGCACTCTACACAACCATCTACAGAGGACAGAATTGTGCAGGCACAGATGCGCGTTAAAACGTAATAATGTAGTTGACTAGAAGCGAGAGCTGAATTCTCGTGTCCATGACCCGTCGGACCGAGGCGGACCATCATTTGATCCCAAAGCGGTTAGTATAATCGAGCATTCGATGCCGCCTCCAGCCTTAGTCTCCGCAAAGCGTCGCCTCCTGCGATTGGATTGCGACGACCATCGAAGCAGAGTGGACAATGGCTACCAACGCTGGGGCAGGAGCCTCTAGACAATTATTATCAAAAAGAGGTGCCACCGCTGTACGGCAGGTTAGTGTGCGAACTCACTGAGCATCCAACGCCAATCCTGACGTCCAATAGAAATATACGGTCCAATCGCATGGCATTTGGGAACGGATTCGAAGACTTCTTGCAGTGGATCCAGATCGATCGACCGGTGTTCCCTTGAATCCTCAATACCGAAATCCTCCACCAGGCTCCAACCCGCCCGAAGCTTATGATGATCCAGTCACCATTCCTTCAGGAGACATCGCAGAGAACGCCTACTATAAGAGAGACATACGTCGCAACTATCCGCGACTGAGCGTGATAAACCAAGCAGACGTTGTGGGATTGCTGTCTGTGGGTAGCAAAATAAATCCCAAGGAAAGTATCTTACAGATTGGGGACGCCGGCGCGAAGCAGCTAGTGCAGGTCAAGCAGAAGGGCGAGGAAAAGGGTCTTTCAGAGTTTTTCCAAAAGGATGAAAACAACGTGGCCAGTATCTTTGGGCCGGATGGGTTGCCGCCCTTCCCAAGTGGCATGAGCAGGGTGTCACCGGAAGGGGGCCGGAAATATGTTATGGATGCCGACAGAGAGGAAGGGTTTCCAGAGGAGTGAGCACCCAACTTGTGATAATACCGCTTCAACTACTGACGTTGGTGCCTAGATATCCATGTCGGACCTTTACATAGCCATGCACTTGTAAACAGGACTGAATTGAACTTCGCGCCTTCATACGAGCTCGCTTGCGCTCGACAGTGGTCCTATAACCATTACTACGTTGTGGATATAGCCACGTTGATCTTCTGAGCTCTTGTAATACTCTGCGAGTGTCTGGCGAAGTCATGAGATGCAAGCCTGATGCATCACTACATCTAGCCGGGTGCTCTTTTAACTCCTCAAGTATCGACAATTCGGATCATAAGACGTTGCTTACTTTTGTTAGCGTTTCTATCTCAGTCAAGCGAACGAGAGGGGTCATAGTATCTACCGGGATACCTCCTGTGGCGAACCATGGTTGCCAGTGGTTGCTTCACTTTGATAGTAAAACTTCGCGGAAGCATTCCTAAATCTTCTACAACTATTCTGAGCTTCCCCAAAGATATTGACGGTCACCTTCGCTCACTCTTTCCAATTCTTAACGCAATAGCAAACTTTGCGATCCGTATGGCATTTGCAGTCGGCATTTTGCTGTGAGTTTCCCTCTACAGAAATAACTTCACCTGCATGCCGCCAATGAACGTCCTACCTCAGCCTCATCTCCCCAATGCTATGATGACAACTGCACAACCTCTTCAATTGCAAGCTTTGGATATCGTCCTGAGTTGCACCATTTGCCAGGAGCCTCTGTCAAGTGTCTATGCGGAAGATGATGAGTATCGGGGACTGAACAAAGGCGAAGGCAACCCAGGTAGTGGCAGGATCACCAAGCTCTGGCTGACTGAATGTGCACATCTCACCTGTGCAAAGCATCTCGAAGGCGGAGGTGACCTGGCCCGCTCAATTCGCTGCCATGCCAGGTAGCTGACCTGGTCAATCTGCAGGAGTTTCTTTCCATTCGAGTGAGCAGCCACCTCGCGCGCCATGTCCGCTTTGCGCCCTCGTGAAAAATGACCAGGCCCCAAAAATGCTTTTCTTTATCAATGGAACAGCCGACGGCGAATATGACAAACAAATCCCCGAGTCGTATTTCCGGACGCCTCCTGTGCAACTCGATGGCAATAATGCGGGCCTCGAGGCACTTCGTGTACATTGATGACCTGCATTACTTCGGAATGATGCTAACGGCTTTCAGTTCCAATATCTTTCACTCCTTCGCTTTGGCACCAAGACGTACGAAAGACTTGCCAAGACGGACAGGGCACTTCATCGTTGGGAGGGCAAGAAGGTGGAAATTGTGAACTCCTTGAGCAATGTAGCCCCATTGCGCGAGTATGTCTTCGGATATCTGGGGTCTTGCCATCGTTCCTGACTATTCCCTTCAGTGAGCTTATCTCGGCAGGCCAAAGACTGTGGGATTTGGGCCAAAGCACATCCTCCATCGAAGCGACATTGAAGCTTGTCGGTGCAAGTCTCCCTCGAGACTCTCCTCGCGAGCTTCCACAAAAGAGTCACAGCCCCAACGTCAATGGCAGTATCATCACACCATCTCGATCTTTTGCAGCAGGGGGATCACGGCTTGCGTCGGCGAGTGCTGCCGACCTCGACCAGCTGAGTAGAGGGAGATTTCTGTCCGATGGTCGAATTGGGCGGCACTCATCAATCCCAATGCTCAACACGGCCACCGATTTGGGTTCGTCTGCCAAGCGAAGGCGTATAGAAATAAGAGAAGACCCCGAATCGAGGATAACGTCGCACAGCAGTCGTCCATACGAAAAGTTTCAAAGTAGGAACATGATGCCGCCTCCACCTCTGCCTCGGAGTACAAAGCCGCAACCTTACACGAATGGCACTCCGCACTTGTTCCAACCCCAGCAAGTCAGTCCTCACTGGCACCGTGCCCCTACGTCACACGTGTGGCCAACTCCACGGCAGCATGGCCCTCGAGAATGTGAGATACCCCAACGACCAGACCTCAACAATTTTTCTACCAGCAAGCCTCTTCCCCTCCGAGGCGGAGAACGACAGAGATCAGTGAGTTCCGTTTCAGTGGAACAGCAATACACAAACGACATACCCTTCGCCTCCTCAACGCATTTCCAACAGCAGCAGCACCCACTGTACCAAAGACATCAACAGACCGGCCGCATCCTATCTCCTAGCACATGTCTCGAAGCCAGAGAACTCCAAACCATCCCCCACTACGCCGCCTCAAGCCGTACCGCCTACCCTTCCACGGGAGGCGCCGGCCTCTCCACGCACGCACGCAGCAGCAGCCGCCTCCTGTCCGGGCAATCCCCAGCAACGTTGAACCACCATAGACAACAATTGGCGCCGTCATCGTCAGGCTGTCAGGCTCCTGTCGCGAGTCCGCATTTCCACCCCTCCCGTTTGAATTATAGTATTTCTACGCCATCACGCCCAGGCTTTCCCACGACTAGGGTTGACCAAGAGGATGACTCTTCTCGGTACAATGGGATGGCTGAGGATCCGCTATGGCCGGGTGGTATACAGCGAGAGCAGCCGAGGGGCGGTGGGACTCCCGCGAGGGATTATCAGGGGTTGACGAGGCGGTATCCTTATCTACGTTGAAGGGGGAGGGATCCAGTCGCGTCCAATTCCGCTACGAGACCCGGAAAAGATGATAGGGCAAATGGAAGAATTTGGCGGTCAGATATATGGTAGTTGTGTCCGCTGACCCTCGTTATCTGTTGGACGGGCTGTCAGTGGCAACGGGACATACAGCGCGCTGACATTGACTCTGGTCGCAAATGCTTTAACAGGTGGTTGATGAGATAGAGCACATGTTGTCATCGCGAATATGTGAGCCAGCTACGCTGCTTTATGGAGAGCATACGGGAAGCGAGAAAGAAACAGGTGGTCTACGAATTTGTGCCAAACACCAGTCATCTCGCAAAGTGGATCGCTCTCTATATGCGCCGAGGAAACTGGCTGTCAGAGTAGAAAAAGGGCATTGGAGATGTCGAGTGAGGCTGTACTAGTACCACAGCTTGAAAGCCCTTGAAAGCCCTCGTCGTAATTGAAGACATGAGGACGTCAAAGTGTTCAACAACGTCCATTTGATCGCGCATTCGCGAGCGAGGCTTTGCAAGAAATGAATTGCTGTCGAGGGGAAATTTCCATCAAATTGCTGACTTGATACACACGAAAGCTATTGCCACACCCCCTCCCCGCACAAGCCTATGAGGACTAACCGTATGCATTTCGAGTCCAATAGACACCATAACCGTTCCCCCCCCCCTAGTTCCACCTCGTGCTGTACCAACCCTCAAGACTTCATAGCGTCAGTCTCCTAGGTCAGGGTGCTCTGCATTTAGATGTTGTCCAGGAGGTCGGTGCGGGTTCCCCAGTAGCGAAGGAACAAGCTGAGGCCGACGGTCTCAAAGACGCGGGCGAGAGCGCCGACGGCAACGGTGTCGAGGGGGCGCTTTTCGGTGAAGACTTGGGAGATGAGCTGGTCACACGTCAGCGCTTTCTCATCGAAAGAAAGGAATGCGCTATTTTTGATGCATATGGGGGATGACCTACACTGGGGGCAGAGCTAGCCATGAAGATCAAACTTCCCAAGTAGGCAGCACCAGTGTAGCTGAGCGTGCCGGTGGCGTTCATCAAAGCACCGACGCCATAAGTCTGCAGGGCGCTGCCGGCGAGCGAGGAACCCCAGGCGGCGGCGGCGGAGGCGGCCTCCTTGGACTTGAAGAATTCCTCCTTGGAGTTGGCGGCTTGGGCGCGGTGGTAGGTGTCGCCAAAGACAGGAGTGAGGATGGCGAGCGAGGCGGCGTGGTTGAAGACGGTGCCGAGCGCAATGGCGGAGGGTTTCACTGGTGGGAGGTCTGCGGAGCAGGTGCTGTTAGTGATTGCAAGGAATGCCCGGGATGGCGGAGAGATGCATCGGCGCGCCCCTTTCCACAGCAGAGGTCTCTTTCAGACAAGCTGGTGAGAAAGAGACAGCTCAATCGAGCTATCTCGACGTGGTGGGTAGGTAGCCATGGTGATTTGAGATGATAGCAACAGTGCATTGAAGTTGACGTTGGGAGGGGTGCAGGGGTGGGGACTTACAGTGAAGAGTGGCCATGGTGTTGGATAGATTCAGAAGGGGTGGATGAATTGATTGAGAAGTATGTGTGATGAGTGAGTACTGGAAGCTTTGAGATTGGAGATGAAGATGAAGACGATGAAGGTAGAAAGTTGAAAATATGGAAGACGGCAGATGATGTTTGGCTCCATTAGACTTTTGCGCTAGACCGAATCCTGGCAAGGAAATTGGTACGAAGGTCTATGTCTACGTCATTGTGGCTGGAGTCGGGTGAGCCAGCAAGAGACAGACAAGAAGCACGATAGACTTGGTATAGAAGCAGAATTGAATGCAAAGAAGCCTTCTTTACATTCATGAAAGGGAAAGGTGTTGGCTCGACGTCCATTTCACCCCAAAGACCTCTCACAACTCCATCTCATGCCACGCCCGCCTGAGACACACCATCCATGCGATGCTACCGTCAATAATCCACCCAACTCCATCACTAACCTTCCTTCAACCCTGAACCTGTGTGCAACTCCAATACTCCACACACGAACAATCATCGGGTATCCCCACTGACTCGCCGTCTTCTCCTCGAATTCGGCGCTGGCGTTACTGATGTCGCCTCGCCTTCTCCATAGCCAGGATTCACGTTCTCTTCCTTCTTCGGCGATACCACCACCTGCCGAGGCGCTGGTCGCGATGATGTTGTTCGCGGCAATCGGCTTTTCCCCCCAGACACACTGACTCCCAAAGGCAGCCCGCTACCGCTGCTGCTGCCACTGCCGTCTCTGCTCGCGGGCCGATATGGAAGACCGCCGTTCATGCCGCTCCTCTGTCTGGGATCCCGCTCCCAAATGTAGTTGCTCGAATGTAATGACCGGTTGCTCGTCGGCGTCGGGGGGGTAGAATAGCTCGTGAGCAGGCTTGGCGGCGTAGTCGACGAGCTCGAACGTCTGGATTGCTTCCTCCTGCCACCGCTCATGCCTATCGTATCATGCATCTCGCTCGATTTGATCAACTCGCCAGCCATGTTGCGGACCAGCACGGCTCCGTCACTTTCCGCTAGTCGTTGGATGGCATCTTCCAGGCCATATCGGCTAATCAGTGCCCCTTGCTCGTCGCTCGCATCACAAATGCTACGGATGATTCTCAACAGGTTGAGTCGGACGACTGCTTTGTTCGACTGAAGCTTCTGGAGAATGCGGAAGAAAAGGTCGGGGTGGGCCAGGCTAAGTGCGATAGGTGGGCTGAGACGCAGGAGCTTTTGCAGGGGCTCGAGAAGATTTTCGAACGCGTTGGCTTTGGCAGTGGTGAAGCATTTGATGATTCCCATTGTGAAAGACCCGTCCAATAGGTGCTCTTCTACCTTGGCGGTTTCTTCTTGGAGCCTGGTGTTTGTCAGATTTCTTTCCACTCTATATGGCGCATGATAGGAGACAAGACTTACCAATTGAAGATTGCGTCCAGGGCAGTCACCTGCCAAAATTCGTCCGCGAGCAATGATATATAGAACGAGAGCCCTTTATTCCTCCAAAGCTCCCTGCGTCCTACTTTCCCAGAATTCGCCATGTCACAAAGTACCGGAAGGGCAAATTCTTTTAGGGGCCCTTTTTCCTTGATGATACGTTGGAGTACAGGGATGATGCCGTTGAGTGCAGCATCCTCCTGCCTCGGCTTGTTCAGTCGGCAAAGATTGTAGATCGTGTTGAGGATCTGGTTCGATATTTCTCTATAGTGAGACTCCTTAGAACTGCTGCGGAGTAAGTCAGTTAGAACATCGATGGCGTTTGAGTTCTGTAGCGAATCTAACGTAGTCGAAAGCATCGACAAGTTTTTGATGAATTTCAACATAGTTATTTGATGATTCGGCGACATTCTCCTTAGTTCTTTGAGAACCCCTGATGCAATGTCAGCAGTGTTCTTTGCATGAATTGCGGCTCCGCCTACGGTGAAGGACAGTCCGCTCCGCAACTAATTCTTTAACGTGGTTCTCGGCCTGTGAGAAAAGAAAGAAGATATTTGCAATGCGGCCTTCGCAAAGCTCGGCTCGCTCTCCTTCTTCGTCAAGGACTCTGCTCAATACTAATGACAGAGGATCGAGAACAGAATTCCGCGAAAGGATTCTACAGAAGTCGTTTTTGGGTGTAGGGCCCTGAAGCTCGAAGACACTCCATATGCCGTTGACTCCAATGAGTACAAGATCACGCTCCTCTTCATAGTCTTCTTCGAGAAATTCAACTAGAACTTTCAGACCGCCGGCACTGACGAACATCTGAAGTGTCAACGTAGACGTCTGAAACATCTGGCGTACAAAGTCTGCTGCTTCAAGCCTGATTTCACTGGGAAATTTCTTCGAGGCATATCTGGTGATGATAGGAATGCCCCCAACGAAGCATAGATTCTCCTGGATCTCGACATCGTTGAAAATGATAGTGTTGACAATCTTCAGAAGACTGAGTATGATGTCGCGATGTCGGCATGTCTCCAAGATCTCGAGGATCGGTAGCATTCCGTGAGCACTGATGACCACGCTCTTGGTCTCGGGAAGATCAGACAGAATTTCGAGTAGCTCTTCCGATATGTCCGCCAGCATGTCGTCCGCCTGAGAGATTTTTAACGAGCCGACAAGCCCTTCGACTTGGGTGCACAATCGGGCATGTTTATCGCGAGCAACGTTTGCTTCGAGATCCATCTCATCAAATCCCTCTTCCAGCTGAGCGAAAGGATCGTCCTCGTCGTCTTCATCATCGCCGAGCCAGGAATTATTTGACAGCTTTGAAGACAACATCAATGTACCTCCATCTGATCCTTTCTCGCTATCTGGCTTGTCGAGGATTGCATTCGCCTTCCCTAGATCGGAGAAGTCCTCGTCATGCTCATCTTCTGCATATCGCTGGATTTCCACCGAGGACCTCGTCCGTCTCATCACAGGTTGCCTCGATGATGATGACAGTGGACGGCGCATGCTACCACCGACCTTTACGGGCTGCATTACGTGAGCAAATGAAGTGAGATCAGATGGATGATATAGCTTGGGCGGCGTGTGGTCCAATGTCTGTATATTCTTTGTTAACGGAGCACATGATAGAGGTTCAATATCTTTACCTTTCTTATACTGGTTCGTCTGTCAAACACTGCTTCGTCCGCGATGAGATCCGAGCAGTCCTCCTCACCAATTTCCATGAAGAGTTGAGTGGAAGGCGCAGTCTGCTTTGCCCTAGGCGACGAGTGTTTCTGGTGTACGGCAGGAGCTTTTGTGGCTTTTCGAGAAGCCATTGGCGACTTCTTCCGACTGAAACGGCGCTCGCAAGGTGGCGGCTCCGCTGGCGGCACCGGCAAAACTGATTCAGGAGATTTCGCAGTAGCAGGGGTGCTCTTGCTTTGTTGGGCTCCTGGGTGCTTTTGATATGACGGGCGGATAGTTTCCAAAGGATCGGACTCATTCACGTGCAATGAATTTCTGACTGTGAGATCCCCTTCGAAGTTGTCGTCCCAGTTGGCCTCCTCAGTGACTGTCTCAAAAGAGGCAAAAGCCTTAAGCCTCTCAGATGAAAGAAGGCCTCCAAAATTGTCACGCGGTTTCAGGTGTGGCAGTTGCAAAGCGCTAGGCGATATAGCAGAGGCGAAGTCATCGTCCCAATTATCGTCAGCAGTGTTGCTTGGAGAACTAAACTGTTCGGTGTTGACACGGAGCTTGACAAGATTTGTTGGAGTTCGAGCTGGCGCCCCTTGAGCATGAGGTGGCTCTCGGCGACCGGGGATGGGGCTTGAGGACATTGGCCGAGATGCCCTCCGCAAGGAGCTCGCATTAGGGGATTTCAAGGCTTCATTCCACTCCTGGACACTTTTGACGGCCTCGTCGTATTGCGTAGGCTTTTTGGGTACCACAGCGTCCGAGCGCTTTGCGTTCACAATCCATGGATGTTTTAGTAGCTTGCGAGCGGAGACTCGAAGATTTGGATCTTTCTGGAAACATTGCATCAAGAAGTCTCGAACAATCTAGAATGCTGTCAATGCTGTGGCCTTGATTCGAGCAGATGCAGCGTGACTCACGGGCGAAGCGCCCTCTGGCAGAGGAGGGTGATCATCGTTGACGATCCGGAAAAGTGCATGCATAGGTTGAAGTTTGTGATAAGGAGGTTTTCCATCTAGGAGCTCTATGACCGTACACCCTAGGCTCCAGATGTCGGAGGCAGTAGTAGCACCAGATAGTTCGATCACTTCTGGGGCCATCCAGTATGGTGTACCTACAACGCTAGACTCATGGAACGTTGTTGTCCTTGTAGCTACACCAAAATCTGCCAGCTTCACAAGTCCTTGTTTCGTAGTGAGGATGTTTGCCCCTTTGATGTCTCGATGTATAACGCCCTGCTCGTGAAGATAGAGAAGACCGTGTAAGACTTGGGACATGTAAATGCCAACCAAGTTCTCAGGAAACTTGCCAAAGTTCTTGGAGATGGAGTGTAACGAGCCATTCTCGCAATATCTGGACCATGCTGTAAGCCCCCGAGGCCAGTAGGGTGGAGGGCAACGTCAACACATACTCGAGGATAATGTTGAGGGACTCTGCAGACTTCACAAAACCTCGGTATTTGACAATGTTTGGATGCTATGGCTCTATTAGTCATTCCTAGGAAAAGGAGTTGGAACAAGGGTCGAGCAATACGTCTAAATTCTTCAAGAGATCGATCTCCAACTATATTCCAATACCGTCAGCGTTGCAGTAGTAGGTTTCAAAGAATGTTAGCTGTACTGTTATGACTCTCAACTCGCTTTTGGGTAGATCTGCAAGCTTGACCTGCTTGACGGCGACAGTCTCTCCGGTGCCCATGTTAAGGGCCCGAAAAACAGAGCCAAACGCCCCTTTACCCAGACAATCCCCAAGTTGCTGCAATTGTATTAGATATGCTGCGCCTGACAACTCGGATTGACGAGGGATTGCAGGGCCGTACATAATCTTTGAGCTCGGAAACATCTTGGGCTCGGTTTGTGCTTTGTTCTCTCTTCTCGCTCTGACGAGGGGTCTCTGGCCGATTCGAGGCCTTGTTGACTACATCTGGGACTTTCTTTGCTGGCTTGGGAATTCCAGCTTGACGGGGATCCGGCTCCCCATCTTCTGCAGAAGTCGTTCGAGCTACCATTCTTGAACCCTAGCTTTCCCCTGTGCCACAATGGAATCGGTGTCCAATCGTACTATCACCAGGCTTTATGCCAAGTATTCCAACTTCTCCAATGACTCCGCTGAGCTTTTTTCCGCCCACAGAAACTCTGAAGGCGCCAAAGGGTAGGGGTCGGGGCCGCCGTGCTCTATGTGACGTTGAGGAATCGCCCAGCATCTGCATGACCTTGTGTCAGTCGAGCAGCTCGGACTTCTATCAACCAGCAAGAAAGATCCTACCTACACGCTTTGGTCCATGGCGATAAAATTGCTGAATGTGGAGCGAGTCAATATCGGTACAGAAAGTTTACGCGGGGTATTTCCGTACTAGCGAGTCGCGTCAGCCATTCCACCATACGCCTTATTCTATACCCACGAATCGAAGGGAGAGGACATATTTTTCTGATTCGAACAAAGCAAGGAGAAGTTTATGGCTAATTGTGTATCAGTAAGTGCTATATTGAAATCTAGGATCTGCTAGTTGCCAGATAATTATATCTACCCAATTCGAGACTATCTGCATCCTTCACACCCTCCTTTTTGATAACATGCAGGCTCCAGCGCTGGAGCAATGTCTGTAGAGTCAATGAAACGAGAGAACACTAAAAGATCGAGTCGTGATACTTTCCTTCAATTGTAAGATATCTTCATGCCCTTTCGTAGCTAGAGCTTTGTACCACACTCTTCGTCCTCAAAGAATTGCAAGTGAAGCCCTCCACCAATGCATGAATATCGACCAGGTTTTGCTCTTCAGGCACTCAGAAACAAAGCTCGGTCTTTGAACATCTTGTTCAACATGACTTGAGAAAGGGCAATCTTGTCAATAACGGAATCCTTCACAATGGCACGGAGGGGCTATCTCTTGGACGAAGGCTTGTTGTAGTCATTACTAGGGCAATCAAATGCAAGTCTGAATCATCAACACGATCGAATCTCTATTACGAGCGACGTAACCGTGTATCATTGACAGTGAGTGGCAGTTCTAGCTCTCTTACCGGCCTCGGTGACTCGCCAGTACGCTCGGCATTCGTTGTAGAATGGCTCGTGGTGAGCATGGACAAGCTCGATGGGCACAAGATGAACCGATCTGGAATACATCAAGGTTGCGTTTTAGATCCTCATAGGACCTGCACTATATTGGCATTAGGATGTCAGCTATGCTCTCACGATCATTAGTTGGGTAGAGGATTCCCTCACCACCCTCAACAGGTACCGGTTTCCTCGGAGGGAAATTCTGAAAAAAAGGGGCGTTGCCATCAGGCTCTGTCGCTTCCAGAAAAGGGCTTCCCATATGTCCAGTGTCACTAAGCAACCCTATGAAGCTAATTCCAAAGTGGTCTTCCGGGAATGGTGAGAGCTTTGGGCCTTTGGATGTAGGGAGAGGGCCATTGTAGATTTGGAGGTGTTGGATAATTGGCGAACGATTAGAGAGATAAATAGACTCTCGAGCAAGGGCAGGATATGTGTGTCCCGCTAGAGTCTTTGAAGAAGAATAAGAAGAAGGTCGTCTCGCAACGGGGAGAAGCTTGAAATAATGCCGGAACACTCGAAAGTCATGTACTGACAAGTCAAGGGCTTCGACGCTAATGCTGTCCATGGGGAACATAAAATATGGCTAAGTCTCGGGAAACACGAACATCAACTGGTGCCATGAACTGGGATTCGAATCATTAGTTCACTGTGCTTGCACGCTGTGAACTGGTATTTGAATCACAGTCTCATTTGCCGGTCTTTGCCTGGCGAGCCAGGATATTGACACCCAAGTGTAGAGATGAACTGATCAACTTGATAGACTACAGCAATACCTACCGCGCGGCTGGACAACTAGCTCATGGTTAATTAGATAGGTTTCCTGGGGCTGTTCGCTGAAGACGAAGAACGTCCGAGACAAGGTAGAGACTACCAGCGATGACAATTGGCCCGCCATTTGATATTTGGGTAGCAAGTCGAAGGGCATTTTCAATGCGTGGTCCAGAAGATCCCAGTACCTGATCCAAGAAGCCAAAGCCACGAGCGCTCTCAATGATGGCAGTGATGTCTATTGGGCGAACCCATGGCATTCCATCCACTTGGCTGAAAGGTACTGCGACAAGGTTGTCTCGTGGTCTTAGCAATCTCGAGAGCAGCTGCCGAACGTCTTTCCCATGAGAGACGCCTATGATCCAAGTCACAGCCGAGTTCGAGGTGCGGAATTTGCGATCGACGACCCTTGCCAGCATCTCTGCAGATTGAGCATTATGAGCACCATCGAGAAGGACGTCATTCTTGCCTCCCGTCAAGGCTTCAATGCTGAGCGTTTGTAGACGGCCGGGAAAACAAGTCTGTTGAATTGCCTTCGATATCCGACTCAACTCCAGTGGATGGTGCATCTGGGAAGAGACAAGTTGAACGGCTTCATAGGCCAGCCGAATGTGCATATACTGGTGATCTTCATACTGATGGTCCGACAAAAGCATCCATAGCTGACCGAGTAAGTCGTGCGACTCCGAAGAGAGATCTTGCGGTACGAGAACGAGAGAGGCGGCTTGAACGTCCTCGACATGCTTCCTGAATACGTCAATGACGTTTGGCGGATTGCTGCCATCGACAAGACACGGTACATTGTGTTTCATAATGCCGGCTTTCTGGTATGCAATTTCTTCTATGGTGTCTCCCAGGAAAGATTGGTGGTCCTCGCCAATTTTTGTAATTATCGTGACAACAGGATGAGTGAGAACGTTAGTGGCATCATGTCGGCCTCCCAAGCCAACCTCGACGACCCCGACTTCGATCTTTTCACGAGTGAAGAGTTGGAAAGCAGTGGCGGTCAAGAGCTCGAATTCGGAGGCTTTGATGTTCTCACATTCGTTTTTGGCTTTGAGCTTGGCTTCGACGTGTAGGAACAATTGCCGATCGACTGTCTTCTCGTTGATGGAGATACCATCCCAGCGATCCATGAGATGGGGAGAAGTGAAGCGTCCGCATGGAATATTGCTAGCATGCAGCATGGCCGCTGCGTAGGCACATACCGAGCCTTTGCCATTGGTACCTGCTACATGCATGGCACGCCAGGGAATCGAGGTGCCCTTGAGCAGTCGCGTGATCCGAACCAGACCGAGCTCGATCATGGCACTCTCTCTTCCTCATACATAGGTAATGTGCTAAGGTGGTGAATACCTTATCTACTGTCTCCCACCAGTTGGCAAAACAACTATAATCTATGGGCTATATCCGTATGTGCCAGGGGGCAAGAGGGGGCATTGGGGATTGACTCAAGCGCCAGCCCTATTCACTAGCCCTAACTTTGTCTGCCTCCCGCCTCACTCTCCTTCTTTTTCGCAAATCCGCATTGTTGACTTGACCTGGTTGTCATCCATCTCCACTCAAACCTTCCTCACTGTCGCGTGAGGTCCTACTCCTCTCTGCGCATGCGCTGATTCCTCTCCGGTTGATCTCAGCCGTGCGCGCTCTCAGCCCCGATGGGTTTACGGTAAGACGGCCTCCTGTTGTTGTCGCCCGTCCTGGTTGCGCCTCGCCTGCAGCGGTTAAACTATCCTCTCTCGCGTGTTTGCTGGCCTCATGATGCATTTCACAACCCCAGGCAGGAATCCTTCATGCTAACGTTCATGATGCATCTAGCATGTTCGTCGAGCCTGAAGTCGCTGAGCGCCACGTCAAAGCCGACCCGACTGCCCCTGCGCGCTCAGCCATTCGTCGGCAGCGGACCGTCCGGTACAGCCCAAACACTCGCGGTCATCAAAACCCACCCTCCACATCACTCCCTCGTCGGCGAACATCCATCCACGGTCAGCAACGGCAGGTGGACCAGCGCCGATCTTTGCTCGAAGACATTCGTCGCCGCGATGGAGAGGCAGGGCAGCCGTTCTCAGCCTCTTTGAGGAACGAAATATTGGAGATGCGAGCAGCAATAACTCGACAACAGCAGACCGGTCCGTCGGCCGAGGCATTGCGCGCCGAAGCAAGTCAAAGAAGCCGCCAAGAAAGTGGACGCGCACACCTTCGCGACGCTCTCAGCTACGAGAATCCCAGCCACCGCATGAGGATCACCCGCGATTCAACGGTCCCAGATGCGCCAGAGATCAGATACAGGATGCCGACCGACGTCGGCATGGACTTTGAGCCGTATCGGGCTGCAAACGCTACGAATGACCGGCCATCAACATCTCCTGGCCATATGCCCACGCCCCCGTACTCATCCGAGGATACTTCTGATAGTTCTCCCCGAATCCCTGAGATTGGCAACGCCACACTCACTCCTGGCTTCGCACCTGCACATCAACATCATGCTCAAGCAGAGTCCCGCACGCGAGCTTCATTTGAGCCATCTATGGCGTTCGGGTATCAATTGCCCTCGCTCGGAGATACTGTCGCAAGGGATGATGATGCGCCGTCTGTTGCTAGTCACGCTTTGGATGCAGAGACAAACCGGGCTGTGGCTCGAAACCGTCGAGCTCGTAGGGATCTCGAAGCTGAAATGGAGTTACTCGAGGGCAGACGTCCACGAACCGAAGCTCGCACCTACGATGACTACATGGATCTGGCTGGTCTCCCACGTCTTCGTCGCATGAGCCGCCGCGATGCAGGGGAGAATGCTAATTCCAACCAGTTCCAACCATATTCGAGCCATACGAACGGCCTTGGAGATCGACAGCGTAGCTTTAGCCCCGAAGACGACGCTTGGGAGACAATGCTCACGACCATCCCCCCAGATGAACGGATTCCGAGCGCGACATCTTCTTTTACTGCATCTGCGACGGCTTCAGCCTCATCGCTCTCCTCCAACTCGGCATCTTCCTACGGCACGCTGGTCACTGCGCCGTCGACCTCCGCAGATGTCGAAGCATGCCCGGGAGACCTCAGCAACTCCGATTCCAATTCCGAAGTATCTGACGTTGAGGAAATCGAGGTTCCCGTTCCCCGCCCAATGTCAGGTGACCTGCTCCAACAATCCCATGCTCACTTGAACCGCATCGACGCTCTCTCCCGGAGGCTGGTCAATCAGCGATCTCGAGAGGGGGAGGTCGCACGGCAGAGACGCATGGAACAGCGAGATCGGGAGTTGAGTGTGCTCGAGGAGAACCTGGACAGGCTTGAGAGACAGATTGACGAGGAGAGATCAGCGGCTGCAAGCAACTGGGCAGCTGTACGCGCAGGCCGCGAACGACTTTGATGATTTGGTCTTGTTTCGAGGGAGGGGTTGAAAAGCAAAGCATGAGTCTACATTCGCTTCAACGGCTCGATTCTACCATGTGATATCTTCCCACAAAGTCACGCCGAGTCACATGGCTCTTTACACTTTATTTGTGGCAGTTGGGGCGTTTTGCTGATGAGGAGAAGACGGAAGACTTGAACTTGTGATGATCTAATCAAGACCAGAGAGTGTTGCCTTCAATTTTGTAACATAGACCTTTACATGTGCTTTTAGCTTCTGAGCAGCTTCTCCGGGGGGTACATTTACGAATCAAAAGCAATCTCGATACCCAAACCAATGACCACCGCATCGCGCTTGTTCATCTACGATCGATGCCGGTCTACCCAATTGACATCGGACTGTCATCCAAGCCAGAGCGACAGTCCTCCTGTAGGCCACTTGAACGGATCGAAAGACGACCCAAATATGAGCCCCCCCCCAAACCCTACGCCATCTCCGTCTCCTGCGCCTCAGGCCTCCACCCCTCATCATCCCTACTGACAACCACCTCCTGAACTCCCAACCTCCCCTCCACAATCTCCCGCCCATTGACCAAATCATTCTCATCCGCCCTCCTGCCCGCCTCCTCCTCACTTCCCGCAATCCCAGCCTGCACGTGCCTCCTCACCAACCTCTTCCTCGCGGTCTCAAACCCCACCTCCACAAACCACAACTCGTCCATCAATCCGGCCGCCTCCTTCCACTCACCCTTGTTCAGGCTCAGATAGTTGCCCTCGAAGATCACGACGCGGGAGGTGGGGTGGATGGGGATGTCGTCGTGCACCGGATCTTTCACTGCGTGGTCGAAGGAGGGGGCGTAGAGCGTCTTTGTCTCGGGGAGGAGGGGTTCACGGAGGGTCTTGACGAGGCGAAGGAAGGAGGGCGCGTCGAAGGTGAAGGCTGCGCCGCGGCGGGCGTGGGCGGTCGAGGGGTCTTGGAGGGCGGAGAGTTGCGCGCGGGAGAGATGGTAGCCGTCCATAGGGACAAAGGTGGCGATAGGGGTGGAGGCGAAGGCGGGGAATTTCTCGGCGTGGAGGGCGTTGATGCGGGTTGTAACGAGGGAGGCGAGGGTAGTCTTGCCTAAGAAGATGAGTTGGGGTGGAAGCTGGGAGGGGGAGGGGGGCCTAGGCTGGGCGTACCTGAACCTGGGATGCCGGAGACTGCTATGAGAAGGCGTTGCGACGTGGGTGTTTGTTCATGTAATCCTTCTTAAAGTCATGACTGTGGCACAAGACGTGGAGATTCGGGCCTTGGCTCACCCCAAGTCTTCTTGACCAGTCGCTTTACTTGCTCCTCCATTCGTTTGGTCAATTTCCTGGGAGAGCAAACATCCACGCAAGGTGAGGCCTATGCAGGAGTACAGACACTGTTCGGGCTGCTTTTCGGTGAAAGACCCCCACTGTGCCCCGCACGGCGCGGGGAAAAAGTTGGTGGGGCCTCGAGTGCAGGAAAATGTCTGGCACATCAGCTATTGGTATTATCAGCAGCCCATGAGCACCAGGAACGTCTTTTCCGCCATGAAAATACTTCGCAGGGCTGCAAGAAGAGGACGGTCGGACAGACCCCACCAGTCAGGTCGCAGAGGGCTGAATATCCGGCGCAAGGTCAGAATCTTTTGGAATCATGCTTCTCTATACCACCTCGCTATGAGTAAAAAGATGCACCGGACCTGCTAAATGCTTGCAATAGGAGGCAAATGAATCATGCGTCTGAAAGAGATATACCACTCATACAGCGATAGCTTGAGTTCGACTCTCATGAAAGACGCCCACGCCTTTGCAAAGCGCAAAAAGTTTTGTGGCAGAAAGAGACTGCCATAATGTCCAATGATCTCCATTTGCTCCTGGAAGACTGCCTCACTGCAATACCGGGCAAGAATCATGAAATTCCGGGCTGGGCCTTCGCGGGTATGGAGGTTTTCATCGAGACTGCGAGCTGTTTGCAATCAGCCAAAATAAGCCAATCCAGATCTCCACATCACTTACTCAAGTCGTTTGTCTTCAAAATCAAGAGGATGATTCGTGGAACTTGGCCCAACAGTTGAACAAGCTAGGCTTTGTAAGCCATCAAACCCATTTGTCTGCAGCTTTCAGGGCTCAAAGTACCTGTTGCAGTAACTCCCCTTCTCCTAAAGCTCCAGACATGACTGCTTTTTCCTGGTCGTCTCTCGTCGAGACCACAGATGTTGTCACCACTCCATAATCCCGCCCTGTAATGGCACTCGCAAAGAGGGGGAATTGTTCATTTGTTACTCCGGCGACGTCGTAGGCATACTTCCTCATTCTCTTCTCATCAGCATCGATGACGGCCAGCCACAACTTCGCGTAGTTGCGTTTCAGCTGCTTCGGTATGTCCCTATATAAACCGTGATCGTACAAAATGATGTCAAAATTCTTTCCCACCTTCCTGTTGTTCGTCCGAATGGCAATATTCCCGCCGTGTGGGTCACAATGCAGAGGGGTGTCTCCGAATATCATCTCGTTGAAGATACGTGCCAGCGTTGCGGAGACCTCGTCCCGATCGATTGCATTGGCATCGAGGTATTCGAGATCATCTGTTCTGTGACCCGAAACGTAATCCATCACCAGGATCCGCCTTAAGCCCCACTTCACGTCTGGCACGACCAGTGGCAAGTATTGCAGCTTTTGGAAGTAGGCCTTCGTTCGCATAGCATTTTCGCCCTCAAGAGAGAAGTCCAGCTCTTGGGGAAGTGAAGCCTCCATTTCACTCGAGAGCCATTCTAGGTCATATTCCGGAAAAAACCGCTTGATCGTCGAGAACGTGAACCTCGTAAGAGCGAGGTCAAGCGGCACCCAATCATCTATGATAAATGTCGGACTCAGCGTTGCTTTTCCAGGGCAAGAAAACGAGGAGTGAGAATGGCCCCGGAAAAGGCTTGGCGAGGATGTCTGGACACACATCCGCTTGTAGAAGAGGAAAGAATAGGCCCAGAAAGGTACGTACCCAATGCAGGATGTTGCACCTTGACAGCCACCTTCTGTCCAGTGTCTTTCATAGTCGCCAAGTGAACCTGTGCCAGGGACGCAGCACCAATAGGCTCCTTCTCAAATGTCTCGAAATGGTCTGAAACTGGGAGTCCTGTATCCTGGAGAAACATTTCCTCAATTGATTCGTACGATGATACGGGACAGTGGTCTTGCAGGGGAATGAAAGTCGTGGTCCATTCCTCTGGTAGCAGGTACCCCATACTGCTAAGGTGTTGGCCAAGCTTGATGAATATTGAGCCATTTTTCTCCATGGCCATCAGTGTAAGTTCGGCGCATCTTTTGTGACATGCTTTTAATACCGACGGCCATTCTTCGTCATTTCTTGGCTGCAGCTTCAGGGTGTTTGCATAGCTAGAAGTTTCCCGTCAGCCTCTGGATATCAAAATCAAGTGACGCTTCCCAGCGGTCTAGACACTTACTCAAACACACAAGTGCCTAATGTCGACAGGACCCTCAACGTTCTTTGAGTGGTCGCCACGGCATACTGCGCACTCGCTCTTGGGTTTTCTGGGAGAAGGAAGAAGGTTCCAGCGCCAGCGCTCGCAGCAACAGCAGCAAGTGCTATCGATCGCCCACCACCAAAAGCACTATGCGATATGTTGAATCTGCTGGGCCGTGTAGCATAGGAGACTGCTGGCGTTGCCGCCTTTTGTTTATCTCGCAGACATCTCCGACATATCCAGAACCCATGTTTGGCAAAAGGGCGCACAGGACTGAGGCCTATCATTCTTTGAGTATCATGTTTGCAGTGCTGATACCCTTGTGTGTCGATGGCGACAAATCAAATGTTTTACGAGTAGCGTCACGTAAACGGCAAATCATCGGCGAGCAAGAGGTGGGGCTAGTATAGATATGACAGGCTGAGAGGCCACCCTGCCACTGTCACTATGGCTATCAAGTTCTAGTCGTTAAGTACCGCGTGTCAGTGGACAAAACGAACAGTAATGGCACTTGTCAATGTCTGGCACCTGCGAAAGGTGGCAGAAGCATCCCCGAAGCCTTGCGATGTCTGTTACAAACCAACAACAAGTGTCTTGATTACCCCGGACAACAAGGTAAGCTTGACCAAGCTGTTCGTCTACCAACTCGTGCTTCTCACACGGACCTAGGATTTTTTTTACTTGTGTCCCGGCCATTTGAAAGATCGTGCTTTCTGCACTCCGATCATCGATGAGGCCGCAGCAGCTGCCAAGAAGAAGAAAGAGGAGATGGATCGAGAAATCGAGCTGGTCAAGAAGGAATACGAAGAAAAAATGAAGAAGAAAAAGAGCAAACAAGAGAAGAATAAGGAAGACGAAGACAAGGAGAAGAGCAAGGGCGATTCCAAGAATGATACAGAGGATGCCATGGCCGAGAAGGAGAAAGACGACAAAGTAGAAGCTCGCCTCGTCAAATTGCTCATTCTTGGTCGCTGATGACCAACTCGTAGATCAAAGCTATTACTGGCAAGACTGATGAGACGGTCGCGGATAAGACGCCGCGAATTTATCAATTACAGAAGTCCGTCATACCCCACCAACAATGTGGCTTGTTGTGCATCAATCTGACGTGGTACAGAGTGTTTTATCAAAAGAGGCTTGATCGGATACGAAATGCGGAAGTTGCGAAACGGAATCGCGAACGCCTTAAGAATCCTACACTGTTTCCCTCTGTTCCATCAGGCGACTTGGGATGACAGTTTCGCGGCGGGCTTACTACTACAATCCTTCGAAGTAGTGCTTTGGCAGCCGGCCGAGCTGCTGACTACTGTCACTGTTGTCATCACTAGACTCCAGAAAGTAAACCAAGGCCTCTGATCTCGCTCTTAGGCAGACTTCGCCTGTTGTGGTCACGACGCTATCGTCCAAAATCCTTCCCTAGGGCTCTCTCGAGCCGTTAAAGAGCTCCTGTGGTTGAGCCAGATATGACAGGCCGCAGCTTGCCAGTGAACGTGATAATCCTGTGCCGTTGTATCTAAACCCGCTCATGAGATCAAAGCTGACTTGGCGTCCGACAGGAGCGCGCCCTGCTCAGAACTTGATGCAAAGACGATAGCGGACTTCTGTTTGCTTTGGGATGCTCGCATCCTTGTTGCGCAGCTGACAAAGTGGCATTGATGTTCCAGTAGTCTCTGGCGATGAGCATCACAGCATGCATCTGCGCACCGCGGTGAAGATAGTGAATTTACTTGGGCTTTGCGGCTTTCATTCTCTCCTTTTCTCGTTGCATACTTGCTGTTGCACCTCCACCTCGCCTTGTCCCGCTGCCTGAGGTACAGTCGCTCTTCGCGGATACTACCCTCATTTAATTCATCATCCTTGCCATTGTCAGAAAGCTGTCATGTCATGCCACATAGAAGACACGACCGACATGCTCAGAGCTTCGGAGTTCGCCGCACACAGACACCGTACACTTTTTACACATTCAATTCCAAGCATTCACAAATCAGAACTATGAAATTTCTCTATTCCGACTAAACTTTTCGTGCAAGATGTCAAAATAAATTACTGCAAGAACTTCCTAATACTATTCGTTGGTATCTCCCCGACCGTCGAAGGTCTTTGCAGAATTTGCCACCACCGACCTATCGGATTTGCCCCTTTTTGCCTCCTAATTCAAAAAGCCTGATAAACCTCGGCCCATCTCGAATAAATTTGCAAACACACAACTTCCATTGGATGTCTTAATGACACACTGTAGCTGAGGCTCTCCCATACTTCAGCTGTGCCGACCATGTACGACAGGATTGCCTTGCCGTCCCGGCCGCCTCTGTGGCGAACCAAGCTCTTCGCTACTGAAGACCTCAACGGCAATGCTACGCTGAGATGGTACTCGTACAAAGCGCCAATGCACCACGATGACGAAGCCACTACAGATCCACCCCAATGAACCTAATTTGCCTCGTGCCAGGTTATGGAGCAGTCGCAAGGGCGAAAGCAACTCCTTCTCTACTAATCCACAATGCTATTTGAAAAACCAACCACAGAAACTCTGACAACAAAACTCTGCTACCTCAACGTTACCTGATTCACCCAGTCATCGGCTTACTTCCATGCAACGCGGTCGGGCCGCCTTCACAGATACAGCTCTGTGCCATGGCTTCGGATTTAGGGCCCCTGCCAGGGCCTTGACCCACGCCTCAGCCAAGCTCAACCGATCCGGCCCAACAACGGACACAATTGCCCCATCCAGGCTGCCATATTCCCTATCCGCATGGCCCATCAGCCTCATGTGTCATGAATCCCAGGACTAGCTTTCCAGCACGAGGGTTACCAATCACCCGGGCCCAGCCATCACGATCTGGCCTCTCGGGAGATCGAAGGGGCGGTAAGCTCACCCTCTCAGGGTGCGTTCTGTTGCTGTGACCCCACCGCTAGTCCTTACGGGAACCCCCTCTGGCACATCTCGAGCCTGTTGGCAGACTTTCTCGCTTCGTGACCCCCTCGTCACTGCGGAGCTTAGTGGAGCCCTGGGGCTCTCAAGTCGGCACGCGCTCATGCAAGAGTGATATGACTCGTCCCGTCCTCCGAGGTAGCCCGATGCAGGAGAGCACCGTGTCCACTCGTCAACTGGTGCGACGTCCCATCTCTGCATGCGTAAAACCATGGCCGATAGCGTTGCATATCCGCTCGGAGGTGAGGCGAAGATTCAACCTTAACGATCTGATTTGCTCTGTACCGAAGAATCGATACGAGGTCTGCTATGAACAGGGAGCCCACAAGGGGGGTCCGATAGATTTCTTGGTCCAGGATGGGGGATATACTGGCCATATTGCCGGTTACGAGGAGAAAAAGCGGCGGGACTTTTATTATCGACGAGAATGTACCAGAATGTACAGTCTACATGTGACAGGCAAGACCTAGGCATCGAACACGTAACCACTCATATACTTGGCCTACGATCTTAGTCCAGCCTGTTTGCCCGCTTCCCTTTGGTGAGGCCCAGGTGACGGCGATGCAGTGCGAGTCTATGTGTAAAAATACAATCCATAGACACATCATTCCTGCAAAGATTGAGCCTTTGGCACGACTGCTGTGGCCCGAAATGAAGTCCGAGTCTCCATGATAGGTGCTTTTGCAATTCATCTTTAGATCCTCCGGGTCTATCGTTTACCGTTACATAGTGCATGTCCAGACTATACCATGCTCTTCACAGCGACCCAGGGTCTCGTCAGCCCATCATCATCCCCTTAAATCATGCAATCGTGGTTCATATCTTTCCTCCTTTGGGATTTGTACTTCGGACCTCATCGACGCCTCCCCCCTTCAATGCCAACCCAGGCACGACCCACTCCCCACAACTACACCGCAGACCCTGCCACGCATACCTCCCAATCTGTGCTTTACATTTGGCGGTAGGGCACTCGAGGCGGCCTTCTAGCTTGCCTTCCGAGAGCTCTGGCCGCATCCAGGCCAGGGGCTGCTGGAGGTGGAAGTGCGAGCATTTCTGTCCGGGGTTCTGCTGGGGGGTCTGTTCCGAAAGATAATTGGGGGTGGAGGGCGGAGGCTTGGCCGTGTGAGGAAGTAGATGGGTGGAGTTGGCGAGGGGATAGCGGCACCGCCTACAACGGTAATCCTTATATCCTTCTTGCGTTCCGTCCGCATTGGACGATCTGGGGTGACCTTCGTGCATTTCTTCTTGACCCTCCACTGCCGTACCAGGTCTCCGTGTCGATGCCATGTCACCCGCATCAGGTCGAGGAACTTGCTCAGGGTGGTTTGAATTCACATCCTCGGATGCAAATGCAATATCTCCAACATCGGGCGCCCTCCCCACCGCATTGCTCTCCTCCACGGCCCTTCTATACAGCCACCGCTGGTACTCAGGCTGCGAGTCAAGATCCTCGGGACAACCCATGCTGTGGTAGAGCTCGAGCTGCTTCATGAACCCTGAATTAGGTTCTGCGGACGGCCTAGCCCCCAAACATATCAGCATACTTTTCTAGGATATCTCGAACAAGGCTATTGGAAACAGATAAACAGTAGGGGAGTGTGGCTGTGTGGTAGTTCAAGACCCCTGTTGCAGAGGGGGCGCATACCGTGACTGCCGCACATGGTCGAGAGCGGTTTGAGGGGTTAGAAATCGGCGGGTTGAAAGGAGATAGGCTATCACGAAGGTTGCGGAGCGGGATTTGCCTGCTGCGCTGGGGGATGTCAGGTGGAACGGTGGATGTTTTATCAAGGATGGTGGAGAAAGGAGTGGGAGGAAGAGAGACTGAGACTGAGACGGAGACGACAGAAAGAAAGGAAATGGCTAGCGCCGAAGAAAGAGAGGAATGGAAGCTGAAGTAGGGTAGGAGGAGTACGATGGTGCCAAAGGCGAAAGCCTCATGATAGAGGGGGCATTTTTACATATGCCAATAATGATATGGTAAAGAGAATTGGCTTGTACGAGTGTAGGAGCAACCATCGCAAGCCATGAGAAACAAATTCTTATGGCCGAGTCAGAGAAACAAGGAAAGGAGTCTTTGGCAATGCACCCAATTTTAGAATCGTGTACAGACTCCACTTTCTGAAAGAAGCAAGATCCAACCGAAGAAGAAAACAAGATTAAGGAAACAAACATACCAATGCACAAGCACACCCCCACCCTCCTTCTCCAAACCCTCCTTCACAAATGCATTGCACCTCGGAAACCATTGAATGATATTTTCATCTTCCACATCATCAACCTCAACAATCAATCTCTCATACCCCTGTAATTTGGCCTGTTCAAGACTTCTCTTATTAACCGGCTGAATCCGTAGCGCGGAGACGATATGAGTGATGTTGGCTTCTCGGAGGCACTGAGACCGGTAGAGTGTGAATAGTCTAGTTTGTCCCCACAAGGGCCTTATGTTAATTGTTGGTCTGCATGGTTTTGGGCGGGGGAAAGGTGGGGCGAAGATTACCCTCCAATGTGTAGGTTTCCGAGTCCGATGATGTGGTCTAAAGACATGTTTTACTTCTGTAAAGTTTGACTCCTCGAGGCTGAAAGGGGGAGGCGGGAACTAAGGTATTGGAATGCAAGGAGGTGGTTTGGGTTGACAGCAGGTTGGTATGTCTTGACTTTGTTGGTGCTGGTGGGCTTGCTGCCTAGACAGCGATATGCGTAGAGCTGGTTATATTTAGAAGGGGTTTGAACGACAAGTCATTTTCAATGTCGCTCGATTGGTCGCCTCGGATGTGTTGATTTCTTTGGTTTCTATCAACGTAGTCCGCTGTTGGTGTTTCGTTGTCGTTGAATAGGCCGCTGTTTTATTGAAAGTCTTTGGTCATCACCCCCCACTCTTTTTCGCCTCCCATTCTTTCATTTTGTTTTACCTATATCATAGTTCCACGACGGCCTCGTGACCATGAGCGATCATCATTGACTCCATATGGAAAATTAGTCTAATTCCACATGGTAGGTCATATTACAAGGCAAATTAATGACGGGTCTGTGCCAAGTCTGTTTGGTCGGTACCTTGCACACGCCATAGCGACCCTAACGATTTAAAATCTCTTAGCGAGCTTCTAGAAGCCTTGAGGAAGGTCTCGAAGGGCTTCGCGACTCTCCTAGCACAGCGAGCACAGTAATTAACGCTGAAAAAATTCGAATTCCTTCCCATGTGATTCGCTTGCATTTCTCCACGCGTTGGATTCATCTTCTTTATTGCTTTTGGGTCTTCCAACAGCCACACTACTGGGGCTACTTTTCCAAACCATGGACGTTCTGCTTCACATCATTTCATCATGCCTGCTTACGTGGCGATAACGATAACGAGTCGCGTTCGCTCAACTTGCCTCCCCATTGCCAATTGCCGGAGATCTGCAATGCACGTTTAGGCGCTGCACACTGCCTCAATCTATCTATGCCTATTGACACCCTCCATTGCACGTAGCACTCGTGCAATCTTTGTCATTTGCTTTGTTGTCAGTGCGCAGTCGCAAAGATTACACGACTCGCATCGGGCAGGTGTAGCATACGTCCTCCCAACTCCCCAAAGTACTGTGACATCAAGCATGTTTTAAAATTGAGGAAGGCGACTCCTTCAGGAATAAGGGGGCACTGGTTGGAATCTAAAGGATCATTACGGATACCACGCTCCGATACCTGTGTTGCCCTGACCTTCCCTAATGAGATCTCTCCGACGACCGTGAAATTGATTTATGGATCAGCACATCCCAGCATCTCGGAATTGAGTCGGTGTTCCAAAGTAATGGCGAAGGATCCTCCCGTTCCCATATTTGGACTGATTGCGGCCCGTTGACATCTCATTATGAGGCTCACTGGAACCGATTTAGGTATTCATAGACCACCATCGGGGTTGGATCGAGGCGACTTCCTGTCAGCTTCGCTAATCTTCCTTCGAGATTGATGAACGTGGAGGATATGGTGGAGTGTTTTTCCGGATTTGTTTGGACGACGCCCCGCCGACGCTACACCCCTTGGCTCTCTCGTGGACGGCCAGGACATAGGAAAACAGAACGAGGCGCTCAGACTCATAAGGCCTCCCCCTGCATATGCAAGTCGCTGCTTATTAGGTGCCTTAGATTGAATCCAGGATAGAGTGCTTTGCGGTCGGAACTGGCCGTGCCTCCGCTTCGCATGATGTAGCTTACAGACGGAATTTCATGTTACGGAATAGGTAGTTAGGTCGTAAGGCTTACGCTTCCTCTGCAGGATCAGATCTTGGATGGCAGACGGATCTTTTCCGAGTAATCTTCTCGTATCTTGTCATCATTAATTTGGTGTCATCTTGGACTACTCTCCGACAGGCAATTAGACGCCCCAGGGTAGCAACAGCCCCGGAGTGAAGATGACAGTGCGTCGATTGTCTAAGCGTAATCACTCCGTGGATCCAAAAGTTGTTTCATAGAAGCGCATCCTCAAGCTAGTGTAGGATTCGACCTACGACGGCATTAGGTGCATTCTTCCTTGTATGCATTTCGCTGAATCCTGCGTAAGCCTGACTGACACAAAGGCGTTGTGAAAACGTGCTGATGCGAGGCGTTTGCATGTTCGGGGAGCAATCAGGCAAGATGACTATTGTCTTTTCGTTTGTAAGTCAGCGATAGCGCATTCTGCTGTAGAATTGTGAATAGTCATACTCGCAAGATACGAGGTAATCCAACTATCGGAAACGCAAGTACCAAGTTCCAACAGAGTCACTCCGGATAAACTTGTAACTACATGCCACATGGAGAAGCAGACTTAGATTGCCCTGACACCACCACCAACATTAGCAAGGCCCTATAAGGCGGCATAGGGCGGCCTCGAGCCTAGAGCTTCCCCGGCAGCGTCGAGCTTCCCCCCTAGAACCCTTTCTCCCACCGCGTGTTTCTGAGCCAATGCTTTCAAATAGCGCTGACCGGGATATGCCCTGGCAATTTCAGCGGAGATGGTTGGCGGTCAAAGACACAAGCGTGCCCGGAGGCCTTAGGCTGAGGAACATGTCGGCGATCTCTTGGAGGAGACGAAAGACTGCTTGAAACTACTGTCTTACCCCTCTGTTTCGGAGGCATTTAATTTTTATTAAGCCCATCCCCCAGTACCCTGGAGCCATGGTGCAGCACCCAGCTGAAAGGACGGCGTAGGGCTGACCTTTTCGTACGGGAAAGTACAAGACCAAGAGTAAGCCCCACTTCCTAATGCATTGGTTTGCTTTTTGAGGGCTGACCCAGTCATCATGTAACAAGGAGAAAGTCGTACAATCCGGGGTGGAATGACTGCGACCGCACTGCTGCCCATCAATGGGTGTTCTGTGGTGTGACTGGCCGCAATCTGGTATTCTTGAATTCTGGAACATATCATCTGGCGTCGAATTGAACAATAGTTGTTTGTTTTTCCGGAGTCGCCGAGCATTGTGGTTGGACGGACATTTCTCTACTTTACGTTGAACAACAGACCTGATTATTCTGTCTTGCCACCACAATAATATTCTCGAGCCACCAACTATTTGCCATTGAGCCTCCAGCGCCTCACGACCCTTTACGATAGCGTCTTTTTCAGCGTGGCGAATCACTACCAGTCATGGATTTGCCAAGTATTACTTCTTCTTCGAACCAAACGCATGATAATACCGACGCTCGTTCCCGGCGGCGCTTTTCGAACCGCCCGCCCTCCTCAAGGGGCCAACTCCCAAATTCATCAGCGGCAATTGCTATGCCGAACAGGAGACAAGAACAGCCTCCTCCTGCTCTACCTCCCCCCAAATACATTCATGATCTTGCTGCCGGCAGCGATCCAGGATGGGTCTGGGGGAACGATCCAAATGGACCATTTGGTAAACCAGAGAGCTCCTCTGCGGCGGACGCGCGTTATCCTAAGGGCTGGGGATCAGGAATGTCGAACAACCGGCCACCAGAACAGCCAGAATACAGACGAGATTATGGGCCACCGGAGCAACCTGAGTACAGACGACGACAGAGCTCGAATACGACATCTTCGACCCCAAGGCACCCCATGGAGCCAGAGAGGTCACACGATCTTTCGAGGCAGTACCACGACGAAGGGTACTGCAGTCTCTCTGGACCAAGCATTATGGGTCAGCAGTTAGTATTAAGATTTCTCTTCGTCCAATTGATTTTACTACGACTCTTGAAGGCCAGAGGACCGCGCTGCCCTTTTTGAAGCGAGTTCCATTTAGGTTCACTTGGTATTAATCGTGAGAGAGCATGGAGTACATGAAAAGAGAGAATTTTGACTGACCGCATTTTCAACTAGATTACACGGTGAGCAGCAACTACATCACCGCGACCAAGAGAAGTCGTCTCAAGCATATGACAACAAATTGCTTTCGAAAATCGGAAAGCCAACCTCGCCCTCTCGGTCGACGACATTCGGCAGCGTTGAGAGTTCACCCACATCCAGCCTGTCCATTTACCAGAGTGGCAGGCAGGTGACTCAGCCCAGATCAATGTCGTTTCCCAACTCTTCAGCAAGTATATCTTCAGACCCTTTCATCAAGAAAGAACTTTCCAGTCGATATGGCGATAGCCCATTATCAAGGCCCATCTCACCTCCGAGTCTGGCCTCTTCTGGAAGAGGTTCAATGGATTTCCGAAGCCCAACATTCGATCACAGTTCGAGATCTTCTACATTCGATACAAGTTCTTCTTCACAATTGCCCCAACGATTTCCATCTTCGAGCAATGCTATGAGGCAAGAAAAAAGTCGGCGTTCAGGCAGCGGATCACTTCTTTCCCAGCACTTTGATGACTCAGCATCTAAAATTACGACTAATGACGGCGCTAAACCCGTAAAAGTGGAAAGTTACGACCCGGTCTTTTCAGAACACGACTCGACCTTCATGGAAGAAACTGTTCGACACCTCCACCTAGAAGATCGTACACCACTCCTTAACGCCCCCGATCACCCTTCATATCGCCATTCTGCTAATTATCATCCCCTACATCTGTCGTATTCGCGATCAGGCATGAAGCGTAAACAACCGCCAGAGCCTTCGCACGAAGAAAAGATGCAAGAGGCTCAGATGCGGGCCCAACTGCAGCAAGCGGCAAGCGCTGCAGGACAATATCAACAACACAATGTGCCCCAGCACCTCCCAGCACAATCTGGCAATCCCTATGCGCAACATACCGGCTCTATTTCGTCGCAATCTGCTACTGCCTATCACTCCAGCTCTTATGCATCCCCCAGTGGTCAGTCAATCGGCGGAACCTCCTACACCACCATGGACCAACATTCACCCACCGGGCTCTCCCCCCTTTCCGAGCAGCATTATCCACACCTCAACACCCAAGACCCACAATACACCTCATCGCTTGCCATGAACTCGGTCTCACAAAATACTCGTGCTGGACCCTATCCACAATCACAACAGATGCTTGAGGCGAAGCCTCCCACACCTCGAAAAGCAGATGACAAGAACAATGCTTCGAACATGCAATCCAGCTTCTGGAGATGCAACTGCTGCCCCAAGAAGCCTAAAAAGTTTGACACGCAGGAGGAATTGAGGTAAGCTGTCGCAAAAAGTATTGGGTCTTGCACCCCGCTAATCGAGGCTGTGAAATAGGCAACACGAAGGAGAAAAGCAGCACACATGCAAATACTGCAGCAATCGCTTCAAGAATAAGAACGAGGCAGAGCGACATCAAAATTCACTCCATCGCCGCCTTCATTCCTGGACATGCGCCGTCCTCGGCAACAATTATGACGCTGTGTTTTTCCCACTCTCCTCCATCCAACCTCCCGGAACTGGCCCAGATCCGGGGCATCCTCCAGTCAACGAATCTGTGACCTTCGATGTGTGCGGCTACTGCGGCGAAGAGTTCTCCAACCACCCTGCCCCGGATTGGGAGGACCGTGGCCGGCATCTCAGCACCAAACACAAATTCGGTGAATGCAACCAATCGAAGAAGTTCTACCGCGCCGATCATTTCCGTCAACATCTCAAACATAGCCACGGCGGTACAAGTGGAAAGTGGACCAATGCGCTTGAGAATGCTTGTGTCCGAGATGAACCACAGCCCACTGCAAACGACAGCGATAGTAGCACACCGACGCAATCTCAGAGCGCGCCTGTCGCAAACATGGGGAGTATGGGCCAGTCCAATATGGTACAAACTGTGATGGGCAAAGCAGATATGGGGCGTGGAATGGGTCCGCAAGCGAGTATCGACGAGGTTCACGCCAGCATGGCACCACCGGACCTCGGCCATATTGACATGAACAATATTGATCCCAATATCAGTATACAGGGCTTGGATGGCATGAGCCCTGTAGGTAGTATGGCGCATCCTCAACAGCATGCCAGCATGCATATGCAGCAGGGCGGTAGCCCTCCTGAAGGGTATACTGAGCTGAAGGACAGTGCGTATGCCCATCTAAAGGAAGAATTATAAGTCTTGTTCTCCAACAATCAAAAATCCACAAAGTCGTTAGCATCAATTCGCATTACGCTTCAAGATACTTTACACGGCTGTCTGTCGTCTTTTACGATACCAATTCCGAGGGCAGTCTCAATCCCTATGGTAGGGCTTCAGCCTGGTAAGGCTCATGCCTGGCCTTGGACATGGCTTCAAGACCCTCCACGCACTCGGACCGAACAATCTTTTCACCCTTTACGACACTTTTCATTCAACTCCCTCCAGCTTCGATTTTAGTATCATGGAAATACTCATCTTTCAAAAATCAAGCATGATGATGATATTGATATGGTCACTACCAAGCCCAGCTCTCTCATCATGTCGTCACGACCTTTTCCATTCTTCTAGCATACTCGTACTTCAAGCGTTGAAGAGATACTGCAACGGTAGCATGTCTGGAGCCCTGCTCGACTGCGGCGTGCAGATAGCATATGGCATACTGGGCGCTGGTGGCCACTTTCATAGTAGATAGCAATACAAACGGCAAATCAAATGACAACGACTTCGTCCATGCAAGTCAGCTTGTAGCTTCTTGCCTTTCCTTCCACGTCCATCTTTCTATTTCAAAAGAGGTGACGATGCATGCTTTCTCTCCGATTGGTGAATTCCTAAACCTCGAGGAGACCGGGACCCTTAGGCAGCTTGTATAAAAGATCCTCTAAGGTCCGAACACACGTGATTCTATGCGTACAGCCATCAAGTGAAATACTGCCATACTTTTTGGGAGCACACGTACTGAATGCAGTAATTCAACACTTTTCTCATGGGCACCACCATCAAGCGCAATGGTACAGCCTGCTCGGACCTCCGCGAGGGCCATAATCACCTTTGCCTTTGTAACCCACCATTAACATAACACAAAGAAACCCTCAAGTAAAGGCATGCAGATCAAAGACCCCCTAGACACACTACCCTCGTGTACCTCCCAATAAACACTAATGACACATGGCCCGGTCAATGGCCACTCAACAGAATTGGACGGGAAATGTCTCTCATCTTATTGACGCAGATGCTGTCATGGCTCACGCTCCATTCCTGCAACACGAAGTGAGAAGAAGGGATCTTTCTAGGCATGTCTTTTTGACTCTGAGGGATCACGGGGTGTAGATCGGTAGAGCTTCGAAAGTGCCAGTATGCTGGTGAGAGAATGGCATGTGTAGACCCCCAGGGAGGTAAATGAAAATAGAAAAGATGAATGGTTAATATACGAGTGAATTCATATTCTAATGCCCAGGTTGGGAAAAGATTGTAATAGTGCAGAGGAAGAATCGGTGGTAGAGATTTCGTAGCATCTACAAAACGCCAGAAGGAATGTGTAATGAGGTCTGACATCTTTGCTTTTGGTCTGTCCGTCCTTCTTCGCAAGGGAGGGAGGCCTAGCTATCTGCTCTTTTTCCACGGTCATGAAGGGAAAGCAGAGACTTGAAAGGGAGCGGAAGAGAAAATCAGGCCTCGCGAGCCAACGGGAGGAGAAGAATGCGGGTCCTCTCAGAAAGATATTTCACAGCCAACATTCAACGTGAACGTGTCCTCCACCTCTTCGTGCCTTTCTCGAACGTACCTTGGCATGCTTGAACAATAACCCAGGTTCCCCTACCATCTGCCGCCATGGTCAGCCTCTCTACGTATGTCACTACATATGCCCCATCTTGAACCCCTTTACTGATCCATCAGCAGCGCAAAAACCCTCCTCTTCACACTCGGCCCTATCTTCGTTCCAAGTGTTATATCATGGTTTCGAACGCAGAAAGTAAAGGCGAAAACTTCTCCAGTCTCGATACAGCCAATCCCACGCCCTATTCTCACGTCCTTCAGTATCCTCCTCATCTCCGCCATTCTCGCCATCATCTCAACCCTTTCCTACTTTTCTCCAGAGAACATATTTTCACTGACCCAATCCCGTCTCCAAACACCCAATGATGTCCTTTTTGTCCGGCTGGGCTTGGCTAGACCAGATAGACAGCTTACTGAAGCTGACAGCATCCTGAAACCAAAATTGGCCTCCTTGGACTCACGACTCCTCTACCTCACCTACGGTCCCGACGTCGTCACAAATTGCAATTTCTGTGTATCTGACGAGCCATCGACATACTTCTACTACGCACTCCCATCGTTGATCATTCCCCACCTCCTACACCTTCTCGCACTGGGTCTCGCGACTTCGTCAGCCATTGCTGGAAAACCTGGTAACAGATGGAGGATGGCAGCAGCCGGAGTAGGCATGGCTATTGCGTGTACGGACTGCTACATGTTTCCATCCTATGACTTCAAAGCGAACGCGCGGGCAGTCAGGCCGGAGCAGTACGTGCACTTCTACTGGCGCATGAGAATTTCGAGGGGTGTGATGATTGCGTTCGGTGATGCTGCAGTTGCGGCACTGTTATACTTAACGTCTACGAATCGCCTGTTCGTTGTCCCGCCCACGTCGGCGGAGAGGATGGAGACGGCGATGAGGGTTCTGGAGCATGCGAAGGGGAAATTGAATGCGGTGGGTGTGGTGAGGAACGTGGTTGTTAGGGATGAGGGGTTGAGGAGGAAGGCGGAGATATATTGGAAGAGAGAAGGGGCGGTTATGGGCGAAGTCATGGATGAGAGAGAGGTCGTTGAGGGGGTTCGAAATGCGCTGAGTGGGAGGATACAGGTTTCGAGAGTGGAGGAGGAGGCGAGAAAGTATGCCGATGGCATCGTTTCGTGGCAGCAACCAGTGGTACCGACTTGACGAGTGTATGCGGAGTTCCGAGTAGCGGTCTGCATGGAATAGAGATGTACAATATCCTTGTGCATCTTTGCAGTGGCTGCCCAACTGTGTAGCATGATATTGAAACTATGGTGGACCTATTACTGGTGAATGTGTTGTATACAAAAGAAGGTCACATGAAATCAGCTTAGACAGCGCCTTCCCTTATTCATGTTCATTCTTCTATGTGCAATATTAGTAAGGCACCTTCCTCAACTCCCGCATCATTTTCTGTTGTAGTGAGAACAACTCCTGAGCCAGAATGCCTTCCATTCGTAGCATTTTCCTTCTCCCTCCCTTCACATCTCCTTACTCAACAAAAACCTCAAGACTGCATCTTCAACCTGCTATGCTGCAATCATGGGACCCCTCCCGACACTAAACATCTTCTCCAAGAAAACTCCCACAGCAAAGTCGTACTATGAGAAATACCCAGCACCTGTGTTTTGGGGGACTGTTATACTTCTAGTCTTCCTCTCCTTGGCTACTTTGTTTATGCTGGTCTCCTCCATTCGAAACTACTGGTTCAGTAGATCGGCACGCATGAGGGACGTCGAGGCCAACAAGATCAGGCGTCAGTGAGATGTCTGCTAGCCGATCAATGAAGAAGCCCACCGTCGATGTCGACTTCACTCTAAAGCGTGTCTTTAGCAAAAGCAGCTTCAGACCCTATCAACGCGAGATCATCATCGCTGCCCTCGAAGGCCACGACGTTTTCGTTCAAGCAGGTGTGTTCTCCGATGCCTTGAGGGCAGTTTCGAGCATCGTTGGCTGAGATTCTATAGCCACATCCTTTGGGTAACGCCCTTCCTCGTTCAAGAAGGAGGCCTAACTAACATCCAAAGTAGGAAGAGTCTTTGCTTCCAATTGCCTGCGGTCATCGATCACGGAGTCACGATTGTTGTCTCGCCATTACTTGCTCTCATGAACAATCAAGTTGCCGCTCTGCAAGCTGCGAACATTCCCGTTGCCACGATTAACTCGAACACTCAATTTGCCGACCGAGATGCTATCATGAAGGACCTCTCCTGTGGTATGAATGATATCTGTACTGTAGCCTATGTGCTTATCTTTCCATAGGTCATCCAACAATAAGATTGCTCTATGTTACGCCCGAGCTTGTACTGACCGAGTCTTTTCGCAACGTTCTCAAAATTGTCTACAAGCATGGAGAATTGTCTCGCATAGCCATTGACGAAGCCCACTGCGTTTCCGAATGGGGCCATGACTTTCGGCCTGCCTACTACCACCTCTCACACCTTCGTGCGAACTTCTCCACTGTCCCTATCATCTGCCTTACTGCTACAGCAGCTCCATCCATCCGCACCGATATCATCAAGACGCTTGGCTTGGATCCTGTGAAGACCAGGACCTTCATCACCACCACTGCACGTCAGAACCTGCATTACTCGTTGCAATTCATGTCTGATGAGTCTGACAACCGCTTCTCCTGGCTCCTAGATTTTCTGCAAGGCATATACGCTCGCCGAACGACGGATACGAGCCGCGCCCAAGAAGTTAGCAATGAGCTCCCGGCCAGCAAGCAACGTCCAGATGCTATATCGGGGATCATCTATGTCTCTTTTCGCTCCGACTGCGAGACGTTGGCCTCGCGGCTTCGCAACAAGAGTATCGGCGCTGCCCCATACCACGCAGGTCTCAGTGCCCACGAACGAGCCGAATGCCAATACAATTGGATCAACAATGTCCAAGGTTTCGACATCATCGTCGCTACAACCGCCTTTGGAATGGGCATCGATAAGAACGACGTTAGATTCGTCGTCCACTGGACTCTTCCCAAAAGCTTCGAAGGATACTACCAAGAAGCCGGCCGAGTAGGTCGAGACGGCAAAGCTGCTCTTTGCATGCTGTTCTACTCCCGCGAGGACCGTGACCGTGTTGGATATCGTATAAGCAAAGACGTTACGAGCAACACTGGCAAGAGCGGAACCCGCGGCAACCAAGCTCAGCTTCAGTCCCGCGTCGCTTCGTTCCAGGCGCTTGTCAAGTATTGCGAACAAACCGATCGCTGTCGACACGTCGTCATCGGCGAATTCTTCTGTGAGCAGAACGTGCAAGCATGCGACAAAGCATGTGATGTCTGCTTCAAGCGACCCGGGGAACCGGATCTGAAGAGGAGAAGAGAGGATGGGCTGAGTAGCGAGGAGTGGGTTTCTACGCAGAAGGAAAAGGGTGACTTTTATGGTGATGACTATGATTGACGACTTTTCTTTTCTTGCATTCTTTGCATTCCTTGCATCCTTGTGGAGTATGAATGCTGCTTGGACTGGATGGAGAGTGTTGTCCTGAGCTGAATTGCCGAGATCAAGCTGACGAAACAGAATGGGATTGTCAGCCTGCTGGATTTCTTGCTGTTACTATCATGGCTTGCTGGAACACTTCATGGTCCTCGAAGCCGGAGAAGTTTAGAGCTGCATCCTTTGTACCACATAGATGGCGAGAGAAGATAGAATAAAGCAGGCGAAAGACCTGAGAAAGGATTCACGAGAACGGACCACAGCTGGGGAAGTTATTATTGCAGCGGATCAATTCCTTTCGCTTCATCTTTCACGGTGCATAATCTATCTCTCATGACCTCCTTCGCACCACCCTCAACCCGATTCAAAAACCTCTGTTTCGATGGTAATCATCCCATGAATTTCAAAACGGAACTGCCCGTGATAGCAATATCTCACCCGAGGTCAGTTCGACATCCATGTATCCTACTGTAAATCCCCCCAAGGTCCTCTCGCGAACACAAAGCTTTTGGAGTCAAGGACAAATGAGCCCTTTTCCGCTTTCCGAAAGTGACCGAAAAACCCCTGGAGCAACAAGGTACGGTGGGGAGCTTTGCGCGCTAGAACCGAGTTCACATAAATGCAAGCTCGAATCCCCTCACGCAAGAAAGAGTTCCAAACCCCCTCGGCAAACCATTTACCAGAGCCAATCACATGCCTGGTGGCGGCGGCACCTTGTCCCCTCATCAGTCTCCGCAGCTCACTTGAATCTCACCGGAAAGGCTCGACTTACCGAGTTGTATCCCCCATTAGCAGGCGGGCTCCCACTGGGTGGTGGTGGCGGGGGCGGTGGTGAGTTTGCATCCTCTGCTCCGGCTGGAGAGCCCGCACCCTGCTGCTGCGCGGCCTGAGCTTGGTAGTACTGGTAGTAGGCCACGTAATTCTGGTACCCTCCATACGCGGCATACGGATCCTGTCCCCCGTAGTACTGCGCGTATTGCGCTGCGTAATCCCCCCCTGCACCTGGTGGGCTGGAGGCGGCGGGCACGGCGGTGGTGCCTGGGGGTGCTGCTGGTGTCGTGGGGGATTGAGCGCCGCCTTGACCGTAGCTGCCATAAGGGTTGGATTGGTAGGGGTTGGTAGGGGTGGGGGGTTGAGTGTAGTTGTTGTAAGCGGGGCGGGGGGGGGTTTCTTTGAAGCGCGTGTATTGCTCTTTTACGTTGTCGAGGAGGGAGAGGCAGAGGTCGCGAGCGTGTTGGACTTCGCTTGGGTCGGGCCCGCTAGGAGTTGAGAAGATGAGTTAGCAGGGTAGGGGTATGGAGAGGTCGGGGGGGCAAGGGTGGCCTGTACGCGACGTGCAGGTACATAGATTCATCGCTCTCCCGGTTGGTGCCGTGTTCCATGAAGCCGGAGTTGCGGCCTTTGATTTGTACACGGCAGCGAGTTTCTTGCTGAATATGCTTTACGTATTGTCCGCCGTGGCCCACAACCTGGGCGCGGAGGTTGAAGCCAGGAATTGGTTCGAGGTCGATGGGGATACGTTCTTCGGGCCATTTGCGCTTGCTGTGTGTCAGTAAGATTGTCAGGATCTTGAGAGAAGTAACGACATACACGTCCAAATTCATCTCGCTCAATTTGCTCTGGCTCTCGACGACGGAAACGTCGCTCGTCGACTAAGTTAGGAAGCTCTTGCTTCATCATTTCGTTGACTTTCTCGACGGCTTTTTCAAGACCATCTTTGCTGATACTGGTGATATGGAGGTATAATGGGGGAGCCTGCAAGGCATGAGTAAGGCTGTTCTCAAGGACGCAAACGAGTACATACGGCGGCTGTGGCCAAGCTCTTGTCTGGGTAATAGTTTCCTCGAGTGGTGACATCTTTGCACTATGTATGAGCTTTCTCTTCAAAAAAAATCTGTATAAGTTCAAGGTGTATAGCGTACCGGCGCCAGTCTCTTCTTTGATCTAGATGTCACGCAGTGGAGGTCAGCAGATGCCACAGAGGGAATGAAGTGGGCTAGATAAAGCTCAGTGTAAGCTTCAAACATTCTCCCACAAACGGTGACAGGAAGAAGGAAATGTAAACCCGACTCTTGTGTGATGCGCAATCGACAAGTATGGGCCTGGGAGTATCAGTGGGTATAGCAGGAATAATTACCATCTTTTGTGTTGAGCCTTTGGTCAGTGTGTAACGGTTGCGGAGATCGTTGACTTCGATATCTTTAATGTAGTCTCCATCGGCAATGTACATGTCGCCATTGATATTGCTAGTACTCGAACCGGAATTGGGTTTTGGTGAGGATGCTTTGGCGACTGGGCTTTCGGTCTGATCAAGGATTAGTTGTTTGGGTTTGGAGGCAGTGTTGTTGGTATGCGAGTTACTTGACGGATTGGAGGAACATCAACATGTTGAACGCCTTTCTTGGCTTGGATTGACGCATTTATGCGTCGTGCTGCAGCAGCTGCTAAAGTATTAGTCCCGATGCGTGTCTCTCCGAAACGAGTCGCAGATGCTTACCTGCAGCTGCAGCTGGATCAGATGCAGACTTTCCTGACGATCCGGGACTAAGAGGTGATGCCCTATCCAAGGGGCTTCTATTTCTCTTGCTTTCAGGTTGTGTTCTAGCGGGCGAGCGTGACCGTCTATCAAAACGAGAGGAGCGCCTTGGGTCTGGCTCCGTCTGGTCGAACCTTGACCGTTTAGAGCTTCGTCTCTCCTCGTCAGCCATTGTGAGAATTGTGATATGGAAGCAACCACGAATATGTGGAAAGGGTTGAAAGAAACAATTAAAGGACGGTATAGAAGAGCAAAGAGAGGTGAGTGTTGCGGACTCTGAAGGCAAGAGATCATACTAATTCCGCAAATTGGCGCCGGAAAAACCTCGGTTCACAGTGTTTTCTAGCCTTCATTTTCTAAAGTTCTTGCTTGTCGTTGATCCTAGAAGCTGGATATCTTGCTCCTACAATAGCCTCTCTATCTCTTCATGTCTACATTATTGTACTGGGAAAGCGATGAGCTAACTCTGTGCAGTGGAAGCTGAGCTAGACCCTCCCACATTTGTACATCAAATTCCTTCAATCATGGATGAGCTCTTCGATGTCTTTGACGATCAGTCGACGGGTAACGTACCTCCGGATCAGCAAAAGCCTCGCAAGGACAAAAGCAAGAAGAGATTGGTCACGGGGGAAACCAAGCGTTTGAATGATACAAACGAATATATCGCAAGTGGCAATGGAGATACCGCGATGCACGAAGCTGGGGAAGGGGCAGAAATCATGCCTATAGAGACGGATGGTAACGGTCAGCCTGATGCTAAACGCCCGCGAAGGGAGGCTGAGGTGGAGCCTGTGGTCACGGATACATTCGAAACAGAGCAGTCCAGAGAGGTCGCTGCTTCCGCGGGGCTTCAAGCCACAAAAGAGGGGACTGCAGTTGTTCTATCACATCAAGTGCGGCATCAGGTCGCATTACCGGCCGACTACGACTACGTCCCAATATCCGAGCATAAGGCACCAGAGACTCCCGCAAGAACATGGCCATTTACTCTGGATCCCTTTCAACAGGTTTCAATTGCATCCATCGAGCGAGGAGAGAGTGTACTTGTCTCTGCACATACCAGCGCTGGCAAAACCGTGGTTGCTGAGTATGCAATTGCCCAGAGCTTGAAGAACAATCAGAGGGTAATCTACACAAGTCCCATCAAGGCATTGAGCAACCAAAAGTACCGCGAATTTGCAGCAGAATTCGGTGACGTGGGCCTAATGACCGGCGACGTCACCATCAATCCTACGGCCACATGCCTGGTTATGACGACGGAAATTCTACGATCTATGCTTTATCGCGGCTCCGAAATTATGAGGGAAGTGGCTTGGGTCGTGTTTGACGAGATCCATTACTTGCGAGACCCCGTTCGCGGCGTGGTATGGGAAGAGACAATCATTCTGTTGCCAGACAAAGTTCGATATGTCTTCTTGTCAGCTACGATCCCAAACGCTATGCAATTTGCAGAATGGATTACCAAGACACACAACCAGCCCGTTCACGTAGTATACACAGACTTCCGCCCAACACCACTACAGCACTATTTTTTCCCCGCAGGCGCTGATGGGATTCACTTGGTAGTTGACGAGAAGGGCGTTTTCCGAGAGGAAAACTTCAACAAAGCTATGACGAGCATAGCGGACAAGCAAGGCGACGATCCGGGAGACGCAATGGCGAAACGAAAAGGGAGAGGCAGGGACAAAAAATTGAATAAGGGTGGCAACAAAGGGCCTTCGGATATCTACAAGATCGTCAAAATGATCATGACGAAGAATTATAACCCCGTCATTGTCTTCAGCTTCAGCAAGAGCCATTGCGAATCATATGCCCTCCAAATGAGCAATTTGAGCTTTAACGACCCCTCGGAGAAGACAATGGTTGACAAGGTCTTCAACAACGCTATAGAGATGTTGTCAGAAGAGGACAAGCAGTTACCACAGATTCAGCATATCCTGCCCTTGCTGAAACGTGGCATCGGCATACATCATTCTGGACTGCTTCCGATCCTGAAGGAAACCATCGAGATTCTCTTTCAAGAGGGGCTAATAAAAGTGCTGTTTGCCACAGAGACCTTTTCGATCGGTCTGAACATGCCTGCGAAGACGGTCGTTTTCACGAGTGTCCGCAAATTCGATGGTACGACGCAACGATGGGTGACCCCTTCAGAATTTGTACAAATGTCAGGACGCGCTGGAAGACGCGGTATCGATGATCGAGGTATCGTTATCATGATGATTGATGAACAGATGGAGCCGGCAGTCGCGAAGGATATTGTTCGCGGCGAGCAAGACAAATTGAACTCTGCGTTCCATCTAGGTTACAACATGATTCTGAACCTGATGAGGGTCGAAGGTATCTCTCCTGAATTCATGCTGGAACGATGCTTCTATCAATTCCAGAATACAGCCAGTGTTTCGGGACTTGAAAAGGAATTACATGAGATGGAAGCTCGGAGGTCTGAAATGGAGATACCTGACGAAGGAGTGATCAAGGAATACTACGACCTCCGTCAACAGCTCAACGTATATGCCAAAGACATGCGCGATGTGATTAATCATCCGAACTACTGTTTGCAATTCATGCAATCAGGCCGACTCGTACGGATCAAGCACCAGGATTACGACTTTGGCTGGGGAGCAGTCGTCAATTTCACGCAAAGGAAGCCTGATCGGGACCAAAAACCAGAAGATATCAAACCGCAAGAGACCTATGTCCTGGACGTTCTTCTCCATGTAGCAGACTCATCATCGAACGGAACGAAGACCTACTATGATTTGCCACAAGGCGTCCGACCTCCAGCCAAGGGCGAAAAGGGCAAGATGGAAGTCGTACCCATTATTCTGTCATGCGTTGAATCCATTGGTCACGTTCGAATCTTCCTGCCGCAAGACTTGAGAAGCTTTGAGCAGAGGAACACGGTAAAGAAGGCACTTGACGAGGTGAAGCGGAGATTCCCAGATGGTATTGCCGTTCTTGATCCTATTGAGAACATGGGTATCACCGATGCTTCTTTTAAGAAATTGCTCAGGGTATTTTGATCCGCATCTCGAAGAGGGCTAAATAATGACGTGTCACAGAAAATCGAAGTCCTCGAATCTCGCCTCCTTGCAAACCCTCTCCGCAATTCTCCCCGCCTTCCCGAGCTCTACAATCTGTACGCTGACAGAGTTGACATATCGGGCAAGATCAAGGCGCTCAAGAAGAAGATCGCCGAAGCGCTATCAATCATGCAAATGGACGAGCTCAAATGCCGCAAGCGGGTCCTCCGCCGCTTTGGATTCATCAACGACGCCGAAGTCGTCCAACTCAAAGCTAGAGTGGCATGTGAGATCTCTACAGGAGACGAGCTTTTGCTCAGCGAGTTGCTCTTCGATCGCTTCTTCAACGAACTTACGCCAGAGATGTGTGCGACGGTCCTGAGCGTATTCATCTTTGAAGAGAAGTCCCAAGCCTCTCCGCTGAAGGAGGAGCTTGCGAAGCCATTCCGCGAGGTTCAAGCCAAGGCGAGGGTCATCGCCAAGGTCTCGCAAGAGAGCAAAATGGCCATAGTGGAGGACGAGTATGTGGCGAACTTCAAGTGGCAGCTAATGGATGTAGTCTATTCCTGGGCACATGGCAAGTCTTTTGCAGAGATCTGGTAAGTAGACCTTGGCCCTCGTCTAAAATCCAATGGATTCCTAACACTCTTAGCAAAATGACGGACGTCTACGAAGGCAGCTTAATTCGCTTGTTTCGGCGGCTGGAGGAGTTACTGAGGCAGATTGCCCAAGCTGCCAAGGTGATGGGTAGCGATGACCTCGAGAAGAAATTCGAAGAATCTTTGAAGAAGGTTCGAAGAGATATCGTGGCAGCACAGTCCTTGTATCTATGAGGAATTGCATCGAGCATTGGGTACAGCATGGCGTCTTGTTCGGCGGATCAAGTGGTACCTCACGTCCCTCTATTTGAGAAAGCTTCACGAAAAGTGTGGCATCGTCTTCGGCGGCTGAAGGGATATGGAACCCTGCGGCTGTATGAGAACATTGAGCATCTTCATGCAGCAACGAAGCAGCATCGACAGTGTACAACAAGAAAGAAGTACGGTTATAGCACTCGATTGCTGGAAGAGCTTGAAATGGGTTCTCAGCGCGTTTCACGCAAATAGATTCCCCATAAGCGGCAGCCGCAACGAATAAATTTCTCAAGATCTCACTTTGCACGCGTATATTAGATGTTGGCTATATCGATCTACCTTAAGAGATCGCCTTTGTGTAAGACCTATCTATTTATCTTTGACTCTTTGTCCATCTCGAAGACTTTCCCAACATGGCGCCAAGCTTGGGGGCCAACCAATCAGACTAGCTCTCCCCACGTCCGAGGTCCTTCACTTTATCTTCCATCTTCCTTCACACAAATTATATCTTCACAATAACACTCATTGTAAAGATACATCATCATCTCCTCGCAGCTATGAACAGCATCCTCAATACCCCTCCGCCCCCTCACCAGCTGTTTGACCCACGCCTCTCCCCATCGCACTCAAGTCCGTCGTCATCCCCCGTCCACTTCCTGCACCTACTAACACACATGCCAGTGTCCCACCCGCAGACCTCCTCGTCCCGGAAACGAAAAGCCGAAGATGATCACCCTCCAGAAGATAACATGTCCATCTCCCCCATACCAGTCGCCCGCTCCCTGCCACGACAGACCAACACCAAACGAACTAAATCAAAACTGTCAAGCCGTGCACTTTCCCTCCCTCGCCTTCTCGAAACCCTCGACGCCGACTCCCTCCGCTCCATCCTCCAAACCCTCTCCACATGCCACGCATCACTGATCCCCGAAATCGAATCCGTCGCCCCTCGGCCCACCGTATCCTCCGCCTTGCACGTCTTGAAATCCTACGAATCAACCCTCGACTCCTCCTTTCCCCTCGGCAACGACCGCACCTCCGACTACGCCTACAACCGCGTGCGCACACCGCTGTCGAACCTTCTGGACGCCTTGGAGGATTACGTCCCGCACTTCCTCCCACCCCACGAGGGACAAGTCTCCAACTCGCTAGCGTTCCTAGATGGGGCTACCGAGATCATCCACAGATTGCCGGATTGGACCAGCTTCCAGCATAACCTGCAGAAGCAGTCTGCGTACGAAGAGATTTCGAGAGCGTGGGCTGTGGTGATTAGGGAGGCGGCGAAGCGAGGGGGAGGGATGGCTTTGGTGTACGGGGGGTGCGAGGCGAAAGTTGGGAGGCATGATGAGGTTTCTGGCGGGAGATTGGGGGAGGCGGTTGGAGCGTTGAGGGAGGGGGTTGGATGGTTGGGAGGT